>MDSZ01024480.1_pt1 | contig 22512 bp, 31 predicted proteins | sample 811201 | NCBI WGS metagenome assembly MDSZ01 (sample SAMN05326647, study PRJNA326480) | marine metagenome | isolation source: seawater | place: Indian Ocean: North | collected 2010 | reverse complement strand
TAAACGGTTAGGATTAATAATTGAATGGGCATTTGGAAGATTTATCTCAGATTGATGATGATCAAGAACAATTACATCAACATTTTTTGATTTGGCGTAATTTATTGGTTCAAAAGAAAGCGTTCCGCAATCTACTGTATAAATCAAATTCACCCCGCTGTTTATTAGCTTTTGAAAAGCATTATTTGTTGGTCCATATCCTTCTTTTCTCCTATCAGGGATATAAATTTCAAAAGGCATATTTATTGAAGTAAAAAAATTTCCTAACAATGCCGACGCAGAAGCACCATCAACATCATAATCACCAAAGATACCTATTTTTTCACTATTTTTAATAGCTTCTATCGTTCTTAGAGAAGATTTTTTCATATCAATTAAATTTTCAGGATTCGGAAGAAAATTTTTAATTGATGGATTTAAAAAACCAACAACTTCCTCATTTTTTATATTTCTAATAGATAAAAGTTTAGATGTAATTTCGTCCAATGAAAAATTATCTTTAAAAAATGTTAATTGGCTTTCATTAAACTTTTTAAAAATCCAACTTTTATTACTTAAAGAAATTGAATTCATTTATTATAAATATTTGTAATAGTTTTATTTACTTTTTTACTTTTATGTAGCACAAATGTATTAACTTCATATTCGTTTCCAAGATCTTTTACACCTTTTGCTAAATCTCCATCTGTAACACCAGTAGCACAAAAAATTACATCACCTTTTATAATATCATTAATATTATATTTCTTTTTAAAATCTTTAATTCCTAATTTTTTAGCCCTTATTTTTTCGTCATCATTTAATACTAGCCTTCCTTGTAATTGGCCTCCATAACATGATAATGCAGCTGCTGCTAAAACGCCTTCAGGACCTCCACCAGTACTATAATAAATATCATTTTTTGGATCTGAACCAATTACACTCAGGGCCCCGGCAATATCTCCATCAGTAATAAAATTAATTTTTACATTTAGCCTACTCAACTCTTTAATAATATGATCGTGTCTGGATCTTTTCATTACACAAGCTTTTAAATCGGAAACTTTTTTACCTTTTGCATCTGCTAATAACTTAAAATTTTTTTCAATTTCAAAATCTAAATCTAATAAGTTTTCAGGAAGATTATTTCCTATAGCAATTTTTTCCATATATGAATCTGGGGCTTTAAGTAAATCCCCTTTATTAGCTACTGCTATTACTGAAAATGCGTTTGGCTGATTATTGGCTGTAAACTTAGTACCCTCCAACGGATCTACGGCAATATCTAATTTTGGGCCATTTAAAGTACCTAATTTTTCACCAATATATAACATGGGCGCTTCATCCATTTCACCTTCACCAATTACTATAGTGCCCGCCATGTTAATTTTATTCAATTCTCTTCTCATAGGATCTACCGCACCTTTATCGGCGGCAATTTTATCTTTTTTACCAATAAATTTTGAAGCACCTATAGCTGCTTTTTCTGTGACTTTAACAAATAAGTTAAGAAATTTTGGATCTATTGACATTAATTATCATCAATTCTAATTAATTTTGGTTTCTTTTTAACGTATATTTTTTTTCCAATTATTTTAACAATTTTATTTAATGAACTATCCATTGAATTGTGAGTAATTATAATTATAGAAGAAATTCCTTTATTCTTATTTGGGTTTTGTATAAGTCTTTTTATTGAAACATTATTATTTGAGAAAATATTAGTAATGTTTGAAAGTATTCCAGATTTATCCAAAACCTCAAACCTTAGATATGCTGAGAAAGATCTTTTTGAAATATTCTCGAATTTTAACGTCTTTCTTTCTTTATTAGATATTGAAAAAGGAAATTTTATGTTACCTCTTAAAATAGAGGATATATCAGAAACTAAAGCAGATGTTGTTGCAGCTGGTCCAGCACCCTCTCCTTGTATTATATTTTTTCCAACTGGCTTTCCATCAACTATTACTGCATTTAACACTCCGTCAATACTTGCTACATAAGAACTTTTTTTTATTAGCGCAGGGTGTACTCGTTGATATATCTTATTATTTATTTGTTCTGAATATCCAAGTAATTTAATTTTATAACCGAGTTTATTAGCATTATAAATATCAGTTTTATCTATATTCTTTATTCCTTCTACATGAATATTATCATTTAAATATGAATTAAAGCACAAGGACGTAAGTATTTTTAACTTTGCAGCTACATCTTCTCCATTTAAATCTGCTGTTGGGTTTGACTCTGCATAACCAAGGTTTTTTGCATTATTAAGTACTTCATTAAAATCTCTATTTTGTTTATCCATTGATGAGAGAATATAATTAGACGTACCATTAAAAATTCCAAAAATTTTATTTATTTTATTTGCAATTAAACCTTCCTTTATGGATCGAATTATTGGAACTCCGCCACATACAGCAGCTTCAAATTCTAAATTTACTTTATTTTTTTCAGCAATCTTAGCTAATTTATCACCGTATTTAGCTATAAGAGCTTTATTCGCAGTCACAACATGTTTTTTATTTTTTAAAGCATTGAATACTAATTTTTTAGCTGCTCCCTCAGATCCACCTATTAATTCAATAATCAGGTCTACCTTTTTATCTTTTGTTGCATCTAAATAATTTTTTAACCATAGTTTCTTTTTGATTTTTATATTTCTTTTTCTTTTTTTATTCTTTGCAGATACAAATAGTACATTTGGTATACAATTATTTTTCTTTGATAAAATCTTTTTATTTTTATTAAGGTAATTAAATAAATAACTTCCAATGTTACCTAAACCAATTATTGCAATATTTATTTTCTTCATATTAAAGTTTTCTCTCTCTTAAAGTTATATCTGGATATTTTCTATTTTTTCCTTGATCTATCAAAAACTTTGATATTTCTTCAATACTACAATTTTCTAAGATAGTACAAACATCTACAACTTCGAATAAATTCTCATCTATTTTTTTGTAATTTCTTTCTGAATTACTCTTTCTTTCATCTGATTTAACTTTTAATTTTTTATCTTTTTTCTTTTTTCTTTTTTCAATCATATCTTTATTTGCTATCTTGTTTTTTATTTCTTTTATTTCTTTATTTGAAAGAGTTTTAATTTCTTTTTCAGTTTTTTCTTTTTTTTTTAATGTAATACTTTTTTTATTTTCTTTATTTTTCAAATTTAGTTGAATCAAATCTTGTTCATTTTTGTTAGTTCTATCCTGAATTTTGACCTCTAACGATAGATTTTCTTCAAAATATTGTTTAGCTTCCTTTTTGTTGATACAAATATGATCACCACAAATCAATACAGTTTTAGTTTGACTACATCCTAAAAATATAAAAAAAAATAAAAATATAGTTAAATTTTTCATTTTAAACCAAGATTTTCAGGAAAATTAAATAATATATTCATATTTTGTACTGCCTGACCAGAAGCTCCTTTTAACAAATTATCAATTGCAGAGAAAATGATTATTCTATTTTTTACTCTAGTTTCACAAATTGATATCTCACAATTGTTTGTATTTAGAACATTACCTGATCCAAGCTCTGAATTTAATTTTAAGACTTTTACAAAACTTGAGTTTTTAAAAAAATTAACTAGTTCTTGTCTAATCTTTTTAGCAGTAATCTTATTCTTTGTTTTTATGTACATAGAAGTTAAAATACCTCTAAAAGTTGGTAATAAATGAGGGTTAAAAGTAAACTCTATTTTTTTTTTCTTAATCTTATTAATTTCTTGATCAATTTCATATACGTGTCTGTGTTTATACACGCTATATGCATAAGTCGATTTATATAAATTTTTATGTTTAAATTTTTTCTCTAAATTTTTACCTGCTCCTGAATATCCAGATTTAGAATCAATTGTAATGTCATTGAACTTGATTAAATTTTTTTTAATTAATGGAATTAAAGGTAATTGAATTGACGTTGGATAACATCCTGGGTTAGAAATTATTCTGCATTTTTTTATTTTTGATTTATTAAACTCACTTAATCCGTAAACAGAATTACCAATCAAATTTTTAGCTTTATGTTTTATTTTATACGCTTTGGTATAATTAGTTGAATTCTCAATTCTAAAATCTGCTGATAGGTCTATATATTTTAAATTTTTGTATTTGTGAAAAGTTTTTTTAATAATTCTTTGTGCTTCTCCGTTAGGAAGTGATAAAAAAACTAAATCTAAAGAACCCCAGTCAATTTTATTTAATAAAGAAATTTTGGGTAATTTTTTTTTTATTCTTTTATCAAAAAAAGATATGTTTTTATTTAAATTTTTTGTTGCACATAAATTAACTATCTTAACTTTTGGGTGTTTGGATAAAATTAGAGTCAAATCAAGACCTGTGTATCCTGTGGCTCCTATCACAGCTATTCTTAATTTATTATTTATAGTCATATCGACTTATAACACTGTCTTTAGAATAATTAAATTTAAATGACTACCTTTTCGAAAATTGGAAGCTTCTTCTAGCTTTTCTATGACCGTATTTTTTTCTCTCTACAACTCTTGAGTCTCTTGTTGTTAATTTGTCTTTTTTAAGATTTTTCTTTAAATTTTGCTCATAAGCAATTAACGCTTTTGATATACCTAGAATAATTGCTCCCGCTTGGCCAGAAAGTCCTCCGCCTTTTACAGAGCATTTTACGTCATAATTAGATGCTACTTCGGATATTACTAAAGGACGAGTTACTATTATTTGGTGAACTGGCCTTTTGAAATACTCGTTCATTTTTAAACCATTAACGTGAATATTTCCCGAGCCTTTTTTGACCCAGACCTTAGCGATTGATCTTTTTCTTCTACCTGTCGCATATTTACTATCTTTAAAATCAAGTTTAATTTTTTTTACTTTATTCTGTGCTGGAGATAAATTTTCCATTATCTAATAATATTCTTTCTATTTAATTTTTCAAAATTTACAACTTTTGGTTTCTGAACTTCATGAGGATGAGATTCACCATTATAAATTTTTAGTTTAGTTAATTGTTTTTTTCCTAATGGGCCACCAGGCAACATTCTTTTTACTGCTAATCTTAAAATTTCATGAGTCTTATTTTTTTCTTTTAACAATAATGGTGATGTCTCCTTAATACCACCAGGGTGTCCAGTATGTCTGAAATATTTTTTATTTTTGAATTTTTTTCCAGAAAATTTGACTTTTTCAATATTCGTTACCACCACAAAATCTCCATTATCTATATGAGGGTTGTAAGTAGGTTTATTTTTTCCTCTTAAAACTTTTGAAATAAAAGATGCCAATCTGCCAACAGCAGCGTTTTGGGCATCAATTAAATACCATTCATTTTTAATATCTTTTTTTTTTATAAAAGGTGTCATGATAATGCGCGATAAATACATATATTAACAGATAAAGTCAATTTATTTAATAAAAGCATAATAAAGATTTATCGATGATAATAGTAATAGAACACTGCCTATTTGATGTGCAGATGCTAAATAGATATTTAAATTACTTATTAATGTAAATATACCTAAAAGAATTTGAATAAATAATAAAAAAATTATTAGCAAATAGGGTTTATAAATTTTTACCAATTTTTTTAAATATATATAAATTCCAAGTCCTAAAATATATACAGTAATTAAGTAGGCTAAATTTCTGTGATAAAATTGAACTAGTGAGTGATTATCAAATTCAAAGAATTTAATTACCTTATCTAAGATCAAATCATTTGGCACATACGAATAACCCATTAGTGGCCAGGTTTGATAAATTTTTCCAGCATCTAATCCAGAAACAAATGCTCCAAATAAAATTTGTAATAAAAGTAAGAAAAATAAAAACAAGAAAATTACTCTATTATCCTTTAAATTAAAAAATATTAAATTAGTTTTATTTTTACTATTAATTATCATCCAATAAATTGCCGAAACTATTATTAAAGCATTACTCAAGTGTAAAGAAAGTCTATAATGGCTTACTGTTACATCATTAACTAGTCCGCTTTTTACCATGTACCATCCAATAATTCCCTGTAAAAAAATTAAAATAAAAATTAAATAACAAGTTATTATATAGCTTGATTTGATTTTTTTTGTAAAATGAAAATATATAAGTGGTATTAAGAAAAACAGACCAATAAATCTGCCAAGAATTCTATGAAAATATTCCCAATAAAAAATAATCTTAAATTCCTCCAAACTCATTTCTGAATTTAATATTTGGTACTGAGGTATTTTTTTATATAAATCAAAATAATTCACCCACGTCTCATTATTTAATGGAGGTAAAATTCCCTTGAATAATTCCCACTCAGTTATAGATAAACCCGAGTTAGTTAGTCGTGTTAATCCACCTACAATTATAATTCCAAAGACTGTAAAAAAACAGATTGTAAGCCAATTAATAAATAAATTATTGATTTTTTTTTCGTGTCTGACCATACGTTTTAATATAATATAAATTAAGTAATCTATAATTTTATAATGTCGCTATGGTCAACAAAAATATACTTAAAATAAGAAAAGATTTAGATAAATTAGACAACTTGTTTCTGAATCTAATTAAGAAAAGAACCAATTTAGTAGATCGTGTTTTATTAAACAAAGAGTTTAAAAAAGATATCATTGATAAGAAAAGAATAAAAGTTATCATTCAAAATATAAGAAAGAAATCAAAAGCAAAAAAAATAGATCCAATTATAACTGAGAGAATTTGGAGAAATATGATAAAAGCTTATATTGATTATGAATTTAGAAACTTTAAAAAAAAGAAGTAAATCTATTTGCTGTGTGGTGGTAATTTTTTTTCAATAAAAAATTCATGTTTTCTTGTGTTGGGATTGTACTTTTTGAGTTTTAATTTTTCTTTGGCTTTTTCGCCTTTTGTAGGTTTTTTTGCGTAATAAATAAACTTGCTATCAGGGTTACTCTCTGGAACCATTCTAACTTTTATATGAGATTTTTTTGCCATGTTTTTTTAATTGTTTAATCTTATTGAGTAATTTTTTACTTTTCTCTTTTAAATTTAATTTATAATATTCAGCTTTTAAACTATAAGAATAATAATCGTCAAGTTTATTAATGTCATTTTTAAGAATTTTTTTTACTCCATTTATTGTCATGCCTTTACTTTTAAGAAGAAACTTTATAAGTTTTATCATTTCTATTTGATCAGATGAGTAATATCTTCTTTTGTTAATAAAAGTAGGTTTAATTTGTTTAAATTTTTTCTCCCAAAATCTTAATATATAGTTTTTAGGCTTCTTATTTAATGAATTTGTCAAATCTAATTTTTTAGATAGCTCACTAATTGAAATTAATTTACTCATTATTTAATTTTTTTATAAAAGCTTTAGATGGTACAAAACTGATCGTTTTTCTTTTTTTAATTATATGTATTTCCTTAGTTTTAGGATTTCTACCTATTCTTTCATTCTTGTTTAAAATCTTAAATGTACCAAAGTTTTTTAATATTAGATTTCCCTTAGTGATTTTTAAAATCAGTATATCAATTAAATTATCTATTATTTTTTTTGAAAAAAGTAATGGATAACCTTTTTTGTTACTTAATTCTTTTGAAAAATTTATTTTTTTTAAATTAACTTTGGTCACTTTTTAAATGACTTAAATTATTTTTTATCTCTTTAATCAAATTCCCTTTTATTATTTTATAACATAAATCAATAGAATAATAAAAACCTAGTCCATCGGTGCCTCCATGACTTTTTACAACCGGACCGTTTAATCCTAGAAATATAGCACCATTATATTTTCTTGGATCTAAATGTTCTTTAAATTTTTTTAATGAAAAGTAAGAGAAAATTAGTGATAATTTAGAAAAGATATTTTCTGTAAGAGATTTTTTTAAATTATCAGTTATAAATTTTGCTGTACCTTCAGCAGTTTTTAATGCTATATTTCCTGTAAAACCATCAGTAACAATGATATTAGATTTCCCATCCATAATTTCATTTCCTTCTATATATCCATTAAAAATAAAATCATTTTCATTACTTAGGCCTTTCAATTTTTTATAAGCTTTTTTAAGAGCCTCTGTTCCTTTAATTTCTTCTGAACCCACATTCAAAAGTGAAACTATTCTTTTATGCTCAGGGTATAACGATTTATATAATGCGGAACCTAATTCAGCAAAGTCAATAAGATTTTGTTCATCACATTCAATATTTGCACCTAGGTCAAGAACAACATTCATTCCTTTTTTGTTAGGCCACAAACCTGCAAGTGCTGGTTTGTTTACATCCTCCATCATTTTTAAAATCATTCTTGAAATCACTAATAAAACACCAGTGTTACCAGCAGATAAACTTATATTTGAGTCACCGTCTATCTGGGATTTTATGCAATTCCACATACTTGTATTTTTAGAATTTTTAACAGCAGTCAATGGTGTTTCATCATCAGAAACTACAGAATTAGTGTGAGTAATCTTTATGTTTTTGCTTTCACAATTAAATTGGTTTAATTTTTCTTTTATTATTCTTTCATCTCCAAAAAGATTTAATATAAAATCATCCTTAGATTTATTTTTGTCTAAAAACAATTTAACCCCATTAATTGTTTTATCCGGTGAGTTTTCCCCACCCATTGCATCTATTGCAATAGTTATTTTTTTTGTCATTGTTAAATATTAAATATCTAAGATTTTTTTTCCGTTGTAGTAACCAGATTTAAGATCAACATGATGAGAAAGTTTATATTCTCCAGATTTTTTATCTTCAACTGCATTTGCAGAAGATAATTTATGATGAGATCTCCTCATTTTTTTCTTTGATATAGATGTTTTTCTTTTTGGTACTGCCATAATTAATAATTAAAGTTAATGGCCTCTTCTAACATAATATTTGGTTGATGTTCAGAACAAAATTTATGAAAATTTACAAAATATAGCTTAAAATCACTAATTTTATCGTTATTTTTTGAATTGATGTAATCAAAATACTTAAAAATCAATTCTTCATTAATCTTAAAAATATTATTTCCAACATTAATTTTTAACAAAATATCGTAAAAAATCTTATTCAGATCCTTCATCTTTTTATTAACTGAAACATCACCAAAACCCAATTCACGAAGATTATTTTCTATACTACCAAAAAAATTATCATAATCGTTCTGACGAGACTTAGTTTTTTTTTCTTTTAAAATTAATAGCATAATAGAATAATGAAAAAACATTAAATAAATACGTGTTTCGAAAGTATCGTGTAATTTTAACTTTTTATAAAAAAAAATATTTCGAGACAACGAAAGTAGTGTATTATAAAGTCTATTGTCATGTTTTTGGTTTTTAAATATCATAGTAAAATATTATTATTAATATTTTTTTTTATTTTAATAGGGTGTAAATTACAAGAGCCATTAAAAACGCATGGTATAGTTTTTTTAGAAAATAGGGCAAATAAACTTATATTAGATAAATCAAACAAAAATGATGTAATAAATATCATGGGCAAACCCCATATTAAAGATGATGAAATAAATGATTCATGGATCTATTTAGAGAGAATATTATCAAAAGGAAAATATCATAAACTTGGAAAACATGTTTTAAAAGAAAATAATGTTTTGATACTTAATTTTGATAAATACGGTGTTTTAATTGATAAAACTTTCTTAGATAAGAACGATATAAATAATTTAAAATTTTCTGAAAAAATCACTGAAAATGAACTTTCCCAAAAAAGTTTTGTTCAGAAATTTTTACAAAGTTTGCAGCAAAAAATGTATAGAAATAAAAAATGAAATTAATGTGCTATGACAGCGAGAAGTAATAGAGCTACTATATTTGTGATTTTGATCATTGGATTAACTGCTGGACCTGCAGTGTCCTTATAAGGATCGCCTACAGTATCACCTGTTACTGCTGATTTATGAGCTTCTGAACCTTTACCGCCAAAATTTCCATCTTCGATATATTTTTTTGCATTATCCCAAGCTCCTCCTCCAGCTGTCATTGATACAGCTACAAAAAGACCAGTGATGATTACTCCTAAAAGCATTGCTCCAAGAGATGATAAAGCAGCTTCCAATCCTCCAATTTGAAGAATTACAAAATAAAGAATAATAGGAGATAAAACAGGTAATAAAGAAGGTATAATCATTTCTTTAATTGCAGATTTTGTCAGCAAGTCAACTAATTTACCATAGTCTGGTTTTCTTTTGCCTTTCATTATTCCAGGTATTTTTTTAAATTGTCTTCTTACTTCAATGACTACTGACCCTCCTGCTCTACCAACAGCTTGCATACCCATAGATCCAAACAAATAAGGTAACATTCCGCCAATTAATAAACCAGCAACTACAAAAGGATTTGATAAATCAAAAGTTACGTCTATACCCTCTAACGCTGAGCCACTTACTTTAGAAAAGTAATTAATATCCTCTGTATAAGCTGCAAAAAGAACTAAAGCTCCTAATCCAGCAGAACCAATCGCATATCCTTTTGTAACAGCTTTTGTTGTATTTCCAACAGCATCTAAAGCGTCTGTAGTTTTTCTTACATTTTTCGGAAGTTTTGACATTTCAGCTATTCCACCAGCGTTATCAGTTACTGGTCCATATGCGTCTAAGGCAACAACCATCCCAGTTAATGCTAACATAGCTGTTACAGCAATAGCTATTCCATATAGGCCTGCTAAACTGTTGGTGTATAAAATTCCTGCAACAATTATTAAAGCTGGTATCGCAGTTGCTTCCATTGAAATCGCTAAGCCTTGAATAACATTTGTTCCATGGCCTGTCGTTGAAGATTTGGCAACAGTCTTTACTGGTCTGTAGTCTGTTCCGGTATAATATTCTGTTACCCATATAAGCAATCCAGTAATTACAAAACCTACAACACCACAAATATAAAGGTCCATACCAGAAAAAATTGCACCTGCGTTGTTATTATAAGTACTTTTTATCCCAATTAACGATTCTGTTACCGGATACATAATTAACAATGATGTTACAGCAGTAACTATAAAACCTTTATATAGTGCACCCATTATATTTTTACTCTTACCTAGTTTTACAAACCAAGTACCGATGATAGAAGTAATTATGCACGCTCCACCAATTGCTAAAGGAAAAACCATTAAATTATAATCTTGAGGTGAAAAAATTGATGCTAAAACCATAGTAGCAACTATAGTCACAGCATAAGTCTCAAAAAGATCTGCGGCCATACCAGCGCAGTCTCCAACATTGTCTCCTACATTGTCAGCTATAACTGCTGGATTTCTCGGGTCATCTTCTGGAATTCCTGCCTCAACCTTTCCGACTAAATCAGCTCCAACATCAGCGCCTTTTGTAAAAATTCCACCACCTAGTCTTGCGAAGATTGAAATTAAAGAGGCACCAAATCCTAGAGCAACTAAAGCATTAATAATTTCCCTTTCATCGACCTTTAAATTTACTAAGATAATATAATAGATTGTTATTGCCAAAAGAGCTAATCCAGCTACTAATAAACCAGTTATTGCACCAGATTTGAATGCTATAGTCAGACCTGATTGTAAACTTTTTCTTGAGGCTTCGGCTGTTCTGACATTCGCCTTTACAGAGATTAACATCCCAACATAACCGGCAACGCCTGAAAGAAAAGCTCCAATAAAATAACCAAGACCAACTAAATAACTAAAAAAATAACTTACAATTACCAAAACTATTAAACCTACGACAGCTATTGTTTTATATTGTCTGTTTAAATATGCCTTTGCACCAATTTGAATTGCTTCTGCAATTTCTTGCATTTTTGCATTTCCAGGACTTGAGGACAAAATTTGACCTGAGAGTAAATAGCTGTACGCTACAGCTAGGATACCTGTAAATGAAATTAGATATAGCAGTTCTAAATAATTCTCCATGATAATATTCGGATAAATGCCAAAAAAGGATTAAAAACGCAAGCTAAAGTTTATCTTATTTTAATCTTTTTATTCATCTTTTCTCAATACTCTGGATATTTTATCTAAAATTGCGTTCAAATAACCAATTTGAACTTTTTCTAAAAAAAACTCTGATGCAAATACATATTCACTAATAATTACCTTTTTGGGGTTGTTATGTTTAAACATAAGTTCAAAAACTGCTGCGAATAAGATTATTTTTAATAACTTATCTGTTTTTTTTAGATCTATATCTTCACCTAAATGTTTACTAATAGTATCCTCTATTAATTCACTTCGTTCTAACGTTCCAGAGACTATATCTTTAATAAATTTCTTATATTGACTCTTTTGATATTCAATTTCGACATTAGGATTTAACAATGAATTGTAAATTTTTTGAATAATTTTGATACGAGGAGTGGTATTTTTAAATTTTTTTAATTCCATTTCTTAAAATGGATAAAACTGCGTCTGCAGCTTCCAATCCTTTATTAGGTTTTTTATTTTTAATAATACCACATCTTTCACTCGCTTGACGCATATTTAAGGCTGTAATGATACCGTTACCGATTGGTTTGTTATAAGCAATTGATAAATTCATTATTGCGTCAAAAACAGAATTACAAATTAAATCAAAATGAGGGGTTTTTCCTTTGATTACACAACCTAAGGCAATAAAAGCATCAAATTTTGATATATTTTTTTTAATAGATATAGGAATTTCAAATACCCCTGGAACATTAATCAAGCTTATCTTTAAATTTTTTTTTTTTAATTTATGTATTGCAGATGTCAACAACTTATCAGTAACTTTTTGATAGTAATTTGCGTTTACAATTAATATTTTTCTCATTTTATCATAACCTGTTTTTTAATTTTAAGACCAAAACCTTCTAACCCTATAATTTTTTTTTTAGTTCTTGAATGTAATATCATATTTCTAATTTTAAAATCTTTAATTATTTGTGCTCCAATACCATAATACCTTAAAGTAAAATTTGTATCATTTTTATTTTTGTTATGTATTTTATTATTAATGATAACGAGAATAAAATTTTTATATTTTGATAAAATCTTTATATTTTTTCTTACCTCTTTATTACTTAATAAATTTATTTTACTTATTTTTTTTGCTAATACACGAACCGGAACAGCTTTATTGGAGGAGAATTTACCTTTTGAAAAAACAAAACTTTCGAAATAATTAAGTTTGTTCCTATAAACACTAAGGAGTAAATTTGGTTTTTTTTTAAACACTATTTTTTTATTAAGAATTTTAAATACTAATTTCTCATTTTTTAATCTATAAGCAATTAAATCTGCTATTGATGCTATTTTAATATTGTGCCTTTTTGAAAATCTTATTAAATCGTTTAGTCTTGCCATTCTTCCATCTTCATTCATAACCTCACAAATTACTGAACTGGGATTTAAATTTGATAATTTAGAAATATCTATTGATGCTTCAGTATGGCCAGCTCTTTCAAGAACTCCTCCATTTCTCGCTACTAGTGGAAATACATGACCTGGAGAAACTATATCTTTTTTTCTAGAATTTGGGTTTATAGCTACTTTAATAGTTTTTGCTCTATCAAAAGCAGATATACCAGTTGAAATACCTTTTTTAGCCTCAATTGAAACTGTAAATGCCGTTTGCATTCTTGATTTATTTATTTGGGACATTAAAGGTAATTTTAGTTTTTCTATTTGTTTTTTTGTTAAAGCCAGGCATATTAAGCCCCTACCATGTTTAGCCATAAAATTTATTACACTTGAATTACACTTTGAGCCAGCAATAACTAGATCGCCCTCATTCTCTCTATTTTTATCATCAACTAAAATAAACATTTTTCCCCGTTTTGCCTCTTTTAAAATTGTAGGAATATTTGAAAATCTATTTTTACTCATTTTAGGATATAAATTTGTAAATATATTTTCCGAAAATATCTAGTTCTACATTAACTAGATCATTCAATTTAAGATTTTTTAAATTTGTTATTTTTAAAGTGTGTGGAATTATATTAAGCTGAATATTATTTTTAAAAACTTTTGAAATAGTTAATGAAACACCATTAATAGTAATTGAAGCTTTATCCTCTAAATATTTTGCAAAATTTTTATCTTGAAGTTGTAAATTCAAAATCCAAGAATTATCAACCAAACTAATTTTTTTAACTTTAGCGGTTGTATCAACATGACCTTGAGTAAAATGACCTGAAATCTCTTGACCATATATTAAAGATTTTTCTAAATTTACAATTTGATTTACTTTTAAATACTTAAAATTTGATCTTTTAATTGTTTCAATAGACAAGTAAAAAAAAATCAATTTTTTTTTTAATTTTAGAAATTGTCAAACATACTCCATTACAGCTCACTGAGGATCCAAGATCTTTAGTTGTAAAATTCAAGTTTGATTTGACAGTTATCAATGCACTATTTTTACTTTTTTTAATTGAAACGATCTTTCCAGTATTTAAAATTATACCATTAAACATTATTTTATCCTTATCTTAAAAAGTTTATCATCGTCTAAATTTACTCTTATGGGTGAGTTTAAATTAAGTTTTTTTATATAATCATTTTTAGTACTGTTGTGTCCATTTTTGTATAATTTTTTTCCTGATTTAAATACATATAAATTATTTATTAACCTAAATTTTAATAATTGATTTAAAAAAATAAGACCTGATTCAACTAAAACTCTGTATTTACCTAAATTATAAATCTTTTTTAAAATAATTCTGAAATCATTTATAGTCTGAAGTTTTTTAAAAAAAATTATTCTTATATTTTTTTTTTTAAAATATGAAATTTTTTTACTATTATTTTTGTTTGTTAAAAGATAAGTTTTCCTTTTTTTTGTCATATTTAGAAGTTTAAGGTTTTTGTTTAATTTAAGATTTCTGTCGATAATTATTAGATCAGGTTTATAGTTGTTAAATCCATCAAGTCTACAATTTAATATCGAATTATCTTTATTAATTGATTGAGAAGTAGAAATGATACAATCATATTTTGATCTTATTAAATGGGCTGTTTTTCTTGATCTAGAGTTTGTAATCCATTTAAACTTTTTATTTATTGTAAAATTATCTTTCGACAACGCAATCTTTGCATCAATTAAAGGTAATTTTTCTTTTTTATTCAAAAAATAACTTTTATAAAAGTTTTTATCTTTATATCTTATTTTTTTAAAAGAAATCTTATTTTTCTTAAGTTCTATTTTTGCTTTTTTATAAGTTCTTATGTCCGGATCATTAAAAGAATAAAAAACTTTTTTAATTTTTTTATTTTTAATAATTTTCGTACACGGTGGGGTAATACCATGATGAGTACAAGGTTCTAAAGTCACATACATGAGAGAATTTTTAAAATTTAATCTCTTGTTTAAAGCGTTAAATTCAGCATGTGGTCTACCGTTTATAGATGTTACACCCGAACTAATTACAGATTTATTTTTAACAATAATGCATCCAACAGATGGATTTCCTTTAGTTTTACCAAAGTTAATTTCTGCTAAGTCAAAGGCAAGATTAGTGAAATAATTATGATTTATTCTCATCTATACTGCCTACAAATTCTTCAAAGTCCTTAGCTTCTTTAAAATTTTTATAAACAGATGCAAAACGTACATATGCAACTTTATCTAATGTAGAGAGACCTTCCATAATAAATTTACCAATAGTTGGTGTTGGGATCTCGCTTTCACCAAGTCCTTCTAAATTTCTAACAATCTTTGATATAAATTTTTCTATAGTTTCGCTGTCTATTGGTCTTTTTCTTGTCGCGATCCTAATGGATTTAGAAATCTTATCACGATCAAAAGGTTCTCTTTTTCCATTTCCTTTAATGACCGTAAGCTCTTGAAATTGTACTCTTTCAAAAGTTGTGAACCTTTCTTTTCTTTCACAACCGCATAATCTTCTTCTTCTAATAGCGGTACCATCCTCTGTGGGACGCGAGTCTACAACTGAAGTATCTTTTTCTCTACAAAAGGGACAAAGCATTATTTATTTTATCTACCATATATAGGAAAAGAAGAACAAAGATCAATAATTTCCTTCTGAACTTCCTTTTCTATCTTAGAGTTATCTTCTTTATTTTTGCTTAATCCTTTTACAACTTTAGAAATTAAATCTCCTATTAATTTAAATTCGTCTGATCTAAAACCTCTAGTGGTGCAAGCTGGGGTTCCAAGTCTTATACCTGATGTAATCATAGGACTTTCAGTGTCAAAAGGTATACCATTTTTATTACAAGTAATGTTAGCTCTTCCTAATGAAGCTTGAGCATCTTTACCAGTAACACCAAAAGACCTTAGATCAAGTAACATCAAATGAGTATCCGTACCCCCAGAAAAAATTTCAAAACCATTTTCAATTAATCTATCAGAGAGAACTTTGGCATTATTAATTACATTTTGAGTGTACTCTTTAAAATCTTCTGATAATGCTTCTTTAAAACAAACTGCTTTGGCTGCTATCACATGCATTAACGGTCCACCTTGTAATCCTGGAAAAATTGCACTGTTAAACTTTTTTATTAATTCTTCTTTGTTAGTTAATATAATTCCCCCTCTAGGTCCTCTTAAAACTTTATGTGTTGTAGATGTTACTACGTCAGCATACTTAGTGGGATTTGGATAAGCACCCCCAGCTACTAGTCCAGAGAAGTGAGCCATATCAACTAGTAAATATGCTCCGGTTCTATCACAAATATCTCTAAATTTTTTAAAATCAATAATCCTTGAATAAGCGCTTCCACCTGCAATTATAAGTTTTGGTTTATTTTCAATCGCAAGTTTTTCAACACTTTCATAATCTATCAAACCAGTTTTTTTATCAACTTCATAATGAATTGCATTAAACCACTTTCCTGATTGAGCTGGTTTTGCTCCATGAGTTAGATGTCCTCCTGAATTTAGACTCATAGCAAGAGTTGTATCTCCAGGCTTAAGTAATGCTAAATAAACTGCTCCATTCGCTTGAGCACCGGAGTGAGGTTGAACATTAGCAAATTTACAATCAAATAATTTTTTTGCTCTCTCGATAGCAAGGTTTTCTGAAACATCAACATGTTCACACCCTCCGTAATATCTTTTACCTGGATAACCTTCCGCATATTTATTTGTCAATACAGAACCCTGAGCCTCAAGAACGGCTCTTGAAACGATGTTTTCGGAAGCTATTAATTCTATATGATTTTTTTGTCTTATAAATTCATCTTCAATAGATTTATAAAGTTCTCTATCTGCTTCTTTTAAATCTAATTTAAAGAAATTATTTAAATATTTACTAAACTTAATTGCTATTGACATATTTATATTTTTCTAATCCTTTTTAAATGTCTACCACCTTCAAATTTAGTCTGTAAAAAAACTTCAACTAATTTTAAAGATAATTTTTTTTTAGTTAATCTTGAACCTAATGCTAATATATTAGCATTATTATGTTGTCTAGACAATCTTGTAGACTTTAAATTGTAACAAACTGCTGCTCTAATTGTTTTGATTTTATTAGCACATATTGCCATACCTGTGCCTGATCCACAAACAAGTATGCCAACATCACTTTTTTTTGATTTGATTCTCTTTGCAAGTTTCTTTGCAAAGTCAGGATAATCCACTGAGTGATCTATGTAAGGACCCACGTCAAAAATTGAAACTTTTTTATTTATTAGATGATTTTTTATATCTTCTTTTAAATTAAAACCTGCATGATCTGAGGCAATACATACAGTTTTAAATATCTTATTTAATTTTATATTGCTCATAATAATTAATTAAATTACACTAAATAGAATAATATTAATATATTTGTCGCATTACATTATAAATAATCAGGACTTTACATGAAAATTATCGGTTCTTTCCCAACTACTAGGCTCAGAAGGATGAGAAAATCTAAATGGCTTAGAAATCTTGTGTCTGAGAACAATCTTTCTCACAATGATCTAATTTTGCCAATATTTATCAGGGAGGGAAAGAATAAAGTTGAGCCGATAAGAAATATGCCAGGAGTAAACAGATATACTATTGATAGGTTACCAATAATTTTGAACCAGGTAAAAAAATATAAAATACCGATGATTGCATTATTTCCATATACACCTAATAATAAAAAAAATAATATAGGGTCAGAGTCTCTAAATCCAAATAATTTAATTTGTAAAAGTCTGAGATATATAAAAAAGAAATTTCCTCAAATAGGAATTATGTGTGATGTTGCGCTTGATCCATACACTTCACATGGTCATGATGGAATAATAATTAAGAATGAAATAGATAATGATGCAACAACAGAGATTCTAATTAAACAATCTTTACTACAAGCTGAGATGGGTTGTGATGTGATAGCACCATCCGACATGATGGATGGAAGAGTAGGATTAATCAGAAAAGCTTTGGATAAAAATAATTTTAAAAATGTGAGTATATTATCCTATGCAGTAAAATATGCATCATCATTTTACGGACCTTTTAGGGAGGCAGTTGGAAGCAAATCTAAATTAAAAAAAGATAAAAAAACATATCAAATGGATTATAGAAATTCTTTTGAATCTTTTAGAGAGGTTGGTCTTGATATAAAAGAAGGTGCGGATATGGTGATGGTAAAACCTGGAATGATATATTTGGATATAATTGATAATATAAAAAAGAATTTTAATATTCCAGTTTTGGCTTATCAAGTTTCGGGTGAATATAGCTTAATAAAAAATGGTATAGATAAAAGAATATTGAATGAGGAATCAATACTTGAAAGTATAACAGCATTTAAAAGAGCTGGCGCGTGCGCAATTATTACTTATTTTGCGATTGATGTTGCAAAAAAAATTAAATCAATGAGCTAAAATAATTTTCTAAAAGAATCCGAGATTTAGGAAATATTAAATTATTAGGAAGAAAAAATCTGTTTTGAATAATATTTCTCGTGAAATAAAGAGATTTTTGAATCAAAGAATTTGTAATTTGATCTGGAATTTTTCTTTTGATTAGGTAATTAGGAACTTCATATGTAAAAGTATCAATCTTTATCTTTCTTATCTCATCTAAATCTAAATTTTTAGAATTAAAGATCTTCAAATTAGTGTCATAACCTAAATCTTTAATTAAACTTAATTCAAAAAAAATATATAAAATAATCCAGTTTTCAAGATCTATTGATTTTAAAAATTTTTCTAAAGAATCGTATATATTTTTGTAAGGTTGGCCTTCTGGTAGTAATATATTTAATAAAGAGCATAAAGATGTTAGTGCTGAAGTTCTTTTCTTATCATTAAAATATATTGGAGATATTGCTTTAATCAATTCGGGCTTAAAATATCCTAATTTATTTTCATTTTTTGAATTATGAACAATAAATAACTTATTTGATAGTTGTAAATAATTTTTTATTTTTCTTGAATTCCCACCATACACAATACCTGAAATTTTACCTTTTGAATGAGAAAAAACATTTATAATGTTTGCATTTTCTCTAAATTTTCTTTTAGATAAGAGATAACATTCGTCTTCCCAATTCATAAATCTAACAATTTAATTAATTTTGACGCAGCATTTTGTTGTGCTTTTTTCTTAGAAGATCCAATACCAATAATTTTTTTAGACTCCGGAATCTCTACTTCCGTCTTAAATAAAGGTTCGTGTTGAGGACCTGTCTTTTTAAAGAAAGTATATTTTGGCAATCTTTTAAATTTTTTTAAACTATATTCCTGTAATTTTGTTTTTGGGTCAATTAAAGTTATTACCGATTTATGAATATATGGCTCCCACATATCAAGGATAAATTTTTCTGAGGATTTAAGACCTGTGTCTAAATATATAGCCCCAACTATGGCTTCAAGACAATCACTTATAATTTTATCAGCAGATCTCTCTGAATTTTTATGTGATAAACCTAAAAAAATAAATTTTTTGATATTTAATTTTTTTGCTATACTCACGCAGGTTTTCTTATTAACAAGATTAGCGAATTTTTTGTCTATAATGCCTTCTTTCTCTGATGGATACTTATCTAAAAGTTTTTTTGCAATTATTAAGCCTAATACTCTATCTCCTAAAAATTCAAGTTTTTCATTATTATTTTTATTGCTATAACTTTTGTGCGTGAGAGCTTGATTTAAAAGACTCTTATTCTTAAAACTATATCCTAATACATCTTCAAACTCCTTAATCAATTTACTCATTTTAGCCTTTTAAAAGTTCTTTTTATTCTGAAAGAGTTTTGCCAATTCCAGAATTTAAACAAACTTCCTTTTACAGTATCATTAGAAAAAAAAATTATTTTTGCTTTACCTACTAAATTTAAATTATGTACATATCCTACTTCTTCAAGAAATCTGCTATCTTTCGAACAATCTCGATTATCACCCATCATAAAATAGTGGTTGTCTGGTACTTTATATTTTTTTGTATTTTTCAATGTGCCCTCTTTATTATAAACAGCAATATGCTCTAAACCGTTAGGTAATGTTTCTATATAAGTATTTGATTTTAAAATATAATTACCACATCGAATTTCTTCAATGTTTTGAACTTCTCTCCTTTTTACTAATTTTCCATTTATATAGAGATTGCCATTTATAAATTGAATTTCATCACCTGGTAAGCCTATCAGTCTTTTAATGTAGTCAGTTCTATTATCAGCTGGGGTTTTAAAAACAACTAAATCGCCTTGTTTAGGTTCTTTGTAAATAAAACGATTATTAGAAAAATTTGGACTAAATGGAAATGAATGTTTGCTGTATCCATAAGTATACTTTGTTACAAAAATTCTATCACCAACTAACAATGTAGGTTCCATTGATGAAGAGGGTATGTAAAAAGGTTGAATAATAAGAGATCTTATAAATATTGCTATTATTAACGCTCCAATTAAAGTCTTTAAATTATCAATTATTATTTCAAACAATCTTTTAATTTTCATGTCAAATTGAGATAGTTACAAAAGCTACCGCATATTTTTTTTCATCAGCTAATGATAATGAAATTTTATATTTTTTTCTTTTAAGTTTTTTTTCAACACTTTTCTTTGTTCTATTTATCAATTTTATAAAAGGTTTTCCATTTTTTTCGTTTAAGATAATTATCTCATTAAAGTTTATACCTTTAGCTATTCCAGTACCAAGTGCTTTAGAGAATGCCTCTTTAGCCGCAAATCTTTTGGCAAAGCAATTTGATGAGTTAGTTATTTTTTTACATTTTGATATCTCTACTTCATTAAATAATCTGTATAAAAAATTTTTTTTTTTTATTAAATTATTAATTCTACTTATGTTTATAATATCCGTACCAACACCAAATATTCTCATTATTTAATTATCTTCTTAAATCTTCGAATTGTTTTACCTAAACCAATAAAGATTGACTCACCAATTAGAAAGTGTCCAATATTGAATTCTTTTATACCTGATATTTTTGATAAAATTTTTGCAGATTTATATGTTAAACCGTGTCCGGCGTGCACTTCAAGACCTAAATGATTCCCTAAATTTACAGCATTAATTATTTTCTTTAATTCATTTTTATAATTTCTTTTTTCGTTCACCAAATTACAAAATCTGCCTGTATGTATCTCTACACAATCAGCATTTAAAGATTTTGAATCTTTTATAGCTTTTAAACTAGGTTCTATAAATAAACTTACCCTGGATTTGTTTTTTTTTAATTTATTTATTATGGTGCTTAAGAATTTTCTATTGAATTTTAAATTTAAACCACCTTCAGTAGTAATTTCTTTTCTTTTTTCAGGCACAATACAAATAAATGGGGGTTTACTTTTTAGGGCAATCTTTAACATCTCTTTTGTTGCTGCAATTTCTAGATTTAATGGAATTTTTAGCTTTGACTTTATTTCTTTCAGATCAAATTCATTTATATGACGTCTATCCTCTCTTAAGTGAATTGTGACTGAATCCGCTTTATATTTCTGTGCTAATAAGGCGGCTCTTAATGGACTTGGATAAATTTCACCTCTTGCATTTCTAACTGTTGCTACATGGTCTATGTTTACGCCAAGTCTAATCTTGCTCATTAAAGATTTCTGCTTCCAGGTTTTTCTGCTTTAATTTTGGATAAATCCTTAGGCAAATTTTCTTTTTTATAAGTAGGTATATTCAACTCTACTTGAGAAACGATTTTCTTCTTAATATCTGACTTGCCATTAGATCTATCTATTATACAAGCAAATCCTACGACGTTAGCCTCTTTTTCTAAAACTAATTTTGAACACTCCAAACTAGACTTGCCAGTAGTGATAACATCCTCAATGATAAGTACATTTTGATTTTTGCTAATTGAAAAATCTCTTCTTAATTTAAATTCACCATCTACTCTCTCTGAAAAAATAGTTTGTTTATTTAAAAGCCTCCCTATTTCATAGCCTATTATAATACCACCCATTGCAGGAGATAAAATTATATCGAAATTTTTAAATTCCTCTTTAATTTTTTCAGAAAGTGAAAGACATATTTTTGAAGCTTTATCTGGTTTACTTAAGAGCTGAGCACACTGAACGTATTGAGGACTGTGTAAACCTGATGATAAAATGAAATGGCCTTCTAAAAGAGCATTAGTTTCTTTTAAAATTTTCAAAGATTCTTTTGATGAAAGCATTTTTTTTCTGTTTGTGTCGAATAATTTTAAATTTTAAATTACTTTGCTTTATT
>MDSZ01207677.1_pt1 | contig 22513 bp, 12 predicted proteins | sample 811201 | NCBI WGS metagenome assembly MDSZ01 (sample SAMN05326647, study PRJNA326480) | marine metagenome | isolation source: seawater | place: Indian Ocean: North | collected 2010 | reverse complement strand
TAGTAGTAGTAGTAGTAGTAGTAGTAGTAGTAGCAATAGCGATAGCATCGATCTTAGGACAAAATTCGAGGAGCATGTGAGCAAAAAATTTAGATTGGCAGCAAAATTGAATCCAAGGAGAGCAAAAACGTATATGTCCTGGAGTTCGAGTGAGAGGGCATTTGAGAGTAGGTTTGGCACGATTGGTATTAATGACCCTTCAATGAGATCACGCGAGTACGATATCATAAAGGAGGGCATCAAGAGATGTCCTGGAGATCCGAGCCTTTATATGATCGAGGCGATGTATTTGCGCAGAGAAAATAGGAAGGAAGAAGCGTTGGAGAAACTGGAAGCTCTGAGTAAAAGAACGTTCGGAAATCGATTGAACGCTGGAATGTTTGACCCTCACGTCTGGCACGCTCTGGGAATTTGCAAAAGCGATTTGTTCGATTTCGACGGAGCTGTTAAAGCTTTTGAATGCGGGTCTCGCGCTCGAAAAGACGGAATTCTTAATTTGCCATGCATCACTGCCGAAGCGCACGCTGAGTTTATCAACGGTAACGTAGGACGTGCTCGACAGCTATTCATTCTAGGTCGCGACAAATGCATCGACTGCAAAAAGAAAGTTCCTCGAGACGCCCGAACGACCCGCCGACAACGATCCATGCACTACAGATTATGGGCGCTTCTCGAAAAAAGAGCCGGAACGGAAGATGCAACTCGAGCGTTATTTGAAGCGGCAGTGAATGAAGATAGATCCGACTCAACTGCGTGGATGCAGTGGGGACAATGGGAAAAACGAATGCAAGGTCCCGAAATAGCGCGAAAAATGTTCATAAACGGACTAAAAGAGGGGTCAGCAAACGCTGGATTTCTGTATCAGGCGTGGGCGCTACTCGAGCAAGAATGCAGCAACGAAGACGTTGCCAGAAAATTGTTTTCCGACGGGTGCAGAGCGTGCAGTAACTTTGCTGAACTCTGGCACGGCTATGCTGCTTTTGAGGCGAATTGCGGGAACTATTCTCGTGCTCTCGAAATTGTTTCAGAAGCTGAATCTAACGGCATCCGCGCGCACGAACCCCTCATGGAACTCATGGCTGATTTGTTACGATTAACTGGTGATATCGAAGGTGCGAACAAAAGAGTCCGTGAACTGGATGAAATGTCCAAAGAGAACAGAGATATCGACAATCCAGGGAGAGAAGTCATTCTATAGTTCGAGTACAGTTATAATTTGTTTTCATTCGTTTTAGGCAGCGTATCAAATTTCTCAAATCTTTCTACTATTTTTATCTTGTTCGTAAGTTTGTCGGTATTCCTTCAGAATCCCATTCAGCGAGTGGTTTCCGCGAATTACCCAGCGGTCCCACGGTAACTTCTATGTCTTCTTCGACACCGAATTTCTCGATGATTTCACGAATTTCATAGCTCAAAACCGTCTTCCCCTCGCTCGCGAGAACGCGTCGCGCGAGTTCCTCAATTGCCGGTCTCTGTCTTTTCACGAACTCCATAGCTTCGTGTCGACTTTGGCGCATAATTTCTCGAATTTCAAATTCAGCTTTCGAATACATATCTTTATCGACGTTCGAGAGGAGATAACCCCTTCTTTTATCTTTCAAGAAGGTAGACAATTCGAGCACGTCGTAATTGATCGAAAGCGCAAAGTACGAATCTTTCACGTCCGACATGCCAGATTCATGCACCATACTAATGGCAAGTTCACGTGCTCGCACATCGTAAGCCGCGGAAGCTTTTGAATTTTTATCGAATCCGTAGTATAACTCCTCAAAGCAACCGGCAGAGAAAGCGACTCGCATCAATCGGCGATGAAACGATTTGGTAAAAATTTTCGTTCGATCATTGTCCGGGTCTGAGAGTAAACAAACTTGACCAGTGACATTTGATTCGCGTGGCAACACTGTTACGAACGACACTCTCGCAATGTCAGGCGCGTGCATTTCGTAGGCAATAGCCGCTGCAGAGTGAATTAGTGCCAATCGTTTTTCGTTTTCGGCACCGATGTTGAATGGCAACACCTTCCCCATGATTTCTATGTCCAAAGCGGTTCTAAAATCGGCGTTTGTGAGTGAGTCGCGATTATCCTTCGCCGCTTGCAAACAAGCCATATTCACAACTTGAGCGAGCTGCGCGCCTGAAAATCCGTCCATTTCTTCCGATAACGTAACCCAATCGATTTCTTCAGCCAAGTTCTTATCTCTACAGTGGACTTGTAAAATTGCCATTCTTCCTTTGAACTCTGGTAAAGCGACAACAACTTTACGATCAAATCTACCAGCTCTGACGAGCGCGGAATCCAAAACGTCCGCTCTGTTCGTAGCAGCAATAACAACAACTTGTGTATCCGTGGCGAATCCATCGAGTTCGACTAACATTTGATTCAATGTCTGGTCGCGCTCGTCGTTCCCTGAACCGCCCCCACCTCGAGGTCTACCAACCGCATCAAGTTCATCGATAAAAATAATCGACGGCGCTTGTCTCTTGGCTTGCGCAAACAAATCTCTTACGCGAGCAGCCCCTACACCAACAAACATCTCGACAAACTCAGATGCAGTGATGGAGAAAAACGTAGCGCCGGCTTCACCAGCGACGGCACGAGCAAGAAGCGTTTTCCCGCATCCCGGAGGACCCGTTAACAAGACGCCTTTCGGCGTTCTAGCTCCCGACGCTTTGAATTTCTCCGGCTTCAAAAAGAAATCGACAACTTCAGCCAACTCAATCTTGGCTTGTTCGATGCCCGCAACGTCTTCAAAGAGAATTACTTTGCTGTCATGATCACGCATGGCCATCTTCGAATTTAATTTCCCTTTCTTCATCTTTCGTTTCGAATCTTTTACCTCATCTTCTTTATCGGCGTCTTCTTTTTTCTTCTTTTTCCCATCGTCGCCGGCATCCTTTTTCTCCGCTACTGTTTTCTCTTGCCCTTGTTTCGTTCGTGATTTTACGACTTTGGCGCCTAGAGCTAAGAATGCGTTTGCTTTTGGATCGAAAATACCAGCTTCGCCTTCATTTTCTTGCGCTTTCTTACTCAACTTTCGCATTTGCTTCTCTTTCTTAAATTCTGCCTCTTGTATCAAACCCGCTTGGCGATTCTGATATTCTTTTTGCAATTCCTTATATCGTTTGGCGTCTTTCCCTTCTTTATCTTTTAATCCAATCATGGCATCTTTAATACGAATGAGCATCGCGTCTTCTTTTTCCATCGCAGCTTGCTCTTCATTTTTACGATCAATCTCTAACAATCTTTGTCGATCGTCCCAATCTTCTTGGAAACGCGTCATGTAGAAAACTGCGCCCCATATGCAAAAGACCAAAAAGGCAGGAATGAAGTAATTACTTGCAAATTTCGTTTTCGCTTCCACTGAGCTTCCATCCGGAAGTACGGTTTCTAAAGAAAACGTGCTCTCCCTTTTCAACGGCTGTGGATCAATCTCGAGCATTCTGAAAAGGTCTCGAAGTTCTCGACTGTCCAGCGTCGGCACTTGACACACCGCGATTCTACCGTCCGGGTATACCACGTAATACCTGGCTATATGGCCGATAACGTCTATGTATACCTCGTCAATCCTCTCTTCGATTAAATCTAAACAGAACTTCGGATATGCGATCGATTGTCTGTGCTTTTGAAGCTTCGCGCGTCCCATTTGAGTAAACTTCAAGTCCTCGATAGAGAGTTTGTCTTTGTTCCGTAAATACGGATTCGACGATGCGTCCCCGGGAACGTAGGACGAGTGCGGTAAATATCGAGGCATTTTCGCGTTTTGACCCCAGGAGCCTATTTGCAAATGCGCTCGATCCGATCGCGCTCTCCAATACTCGTATGCTTTTTTCTTTTGCTTTTGATACCAACGTACACCCCCGAACGAAGGATCGGTCAAGACCGTTTCCCCCTTCGTAGTTCTCTTCTTTGGCGATGACGAGGACATCGATGTCGATGTGGAAGAAGAAGATGTCTTCTTCTTCCCCGTAGATTTTGTACCACTTTGTCCCGCTGAAGACGAAGGAGACTTCTGTTTTTGCTTCTTATCCCCCGATGAAAATTCCTTCGTCGCGGGTGACTTTGATGTCGACGTGTCTTTCGAGGTCTCGGCCTTTCCTTTACCGCCAAACAGCGCGTTCACTCTCATCATTTCACCTCTTCCTCGCGCGCGTCCTCCTCGTTTGCTCTTCTTCTTCGAACTCTTCGAAGAAGAAGAAGAAGAAGAAGAAGAAGACACACGAGACGAGGAAGAAAATTCACAGCCGTCATGGAAGCTGCTTTTTAGTACACGCTTCGAAGGCGCTCTGTTCCCTCTGAACGGAAGCACAGGCACGCCGCCTAACAGCATTGGAGACGACGACGACGACGACGACGACGACGACGACGACGCGTACATGATGTTTCTCTATTTCTCCGTGCTATGTGTATACGTTATGACGCTCTTTCTTTTTGGGGCAACCGAGAAAAGAGAGAGAGAGAGAGAGAGAGAGAGAGCGACGACACAAGACACCCGTAAGGTCGTTCCGAAAGAGAAAAAAAACCCAAAAAATGAATGTGACCTCAAAAACAGGGTTTACGAAAATCCGGGATTTTTAAAACTAATTTTGAGATTGGAGATTTTACTCCCACATCCGAGAAACAAAGAGAGAGAGAGAAAGAGAGAGAAAGAGAGAAATCAAAAACTGAACACAAAACACACACACACAAATATTTACACGAAACGCGCGATTTCCTGTTTCCTCACTCGTTCCACGCGCGCTCTCGAAAGGTAAGGAGAACAGAAATGGCATCGACACCAGCATCGATATCGTCGAAGACTTTCGCGTCATCGACGAGGACGACGCCGACGGTGAGAAAACTAAAGCGCGCGCACGTGACGTCAATCTCACCGAGAGCTGTCTTTTCGGATAAAGGAGAAGATTGCGCCAACAACAGTACGTGTATCGCAAAAGAAGAACAAGAACAAGATCGGATGTGCGAGGATGCTCGACCTTTGATGAGCAAGGATGAAGATAAAAGCAAAGGGGAGAGCGCGTCGTCATCATCTGCATCACCGTATTCTTCTTCTTCGTTTGCAAGAAGAGTCGCGGCGAGCGCGTGCGCGGCGAGCGTGTCCATTTCCGCGATGATGGGAGGAGGCCTTTTCGTCGATACGAGCACCAACACCGTAGCGAACGCGGCGCAAATCAGCTTTCTCCCGCCAGATTTGGAGAGTCGAAGAGCAGCAGAAGAAGCGGCGTCGTATGCACGAATCCGAAAATTGGAACGAGAAATTGTCGCGGAAGAGAATCGGATAAGAGCGGGTGAAATGAAAAAAGTCACTGCAGTGAACGACGAATTGGCGCGAGTGAGAGAACAAGAGATGAAAAAAGTGGACATGATAAACGCCGAAGCCGATTTGTTCAAGGCGCAGCAAGAAAGAATCGAGGCAAACTCGAGAGATGCCGTCGCGAAAGGTAAAGCGTTGTGCGTTACGCCGTCTGGAGTGGACATTGTTGGGATCACGGAGTTTTTAGCGCTCATCGGCGCCTCAGCTTCGGGGATTCGAGCGAGACGACAAAAGGTTGAAGTCGACGAGTTGAACGAAAAGTTGAGAGCTATTAACCAGTCCTTAACTACGAGAAGTAAACGCAACCCAGCAGGCATGGTTGCAGCGTTAGGTTACACGGGAGCACAAATGGCAGAGACGCCAGTAGACTCACCGATGTCGGCCTCCATGGACGAAGCCGCGACGAAAGATGGAGGTGCGAGTAACGCAGGAAAGAAGGTGTCGGATGATTCCACGGATGATAGCGAATACGACGAAACGAGAGTGAATTTGAAGAAAGGAAGAAAGTTTTTGAGAGCAAAAAGTTACCAAGAAGCGATCTCGTCGTTTGAAAAAGCTTTGGCGCTTTCGAGAATGAACGGCGATCGAATGAAAATGCGACGCGCCGTTAGAGGCCTTGGAGCTACGAAAAAAGCCATGGGCGACCTTTCAGAGGCTATCAAATGCATGAAAGAAGTCCTCGAGATCTCCGAAGCGATGAAAGATTACACGGGCGACATGGATGCCGTTGGATCCATCGCAGATATATATACCGAACTCGGCGACTTGGAGAATGCCGGCAAGTATTACGACATGTACCTGAACATGATCAACGACGCGAGCGTGGATTACGACGACTAAAAGTACTTATTATATACGAACGCTCCGCAAATCTAAATTTTATTATTAATGTCAGTAACACGCTCGCGCCTCGTTCTGATGCTGTTTGTTTTTTCCCTTTTTCCCAGTCTCTCTTTTTCCTTAGCCATTAGCTCAAAAAGGGTGACGTAATCTTTTCAATCTTTTCACAAATAGGCGGAAGCACGCGCGCACACTCGTCACGCATTTCGACTAAAACGAAACAGAGAATAAACACTAACGAGGAGTAAAAACTCCACAACAAGAAATCTCTCTCTCTTTCTCTCTCTCTCTCTCTCTCACAACTCAAGTCAACTCTGCCTCTCTCTCGCTCACTTAATAATGGCTACCGACGGCTGTCAACCCATGGAGCGCTTCTCCAAGAAATACGGGTACACCGCGTCGAGTTCCGACGGGTCGGCGCAGAAATCATGGGCATCTTGCCCGAGCTCTATGCAGCAACAACAAAACTATCCAAAAACGCACGGATATTCTGTCTCTGGGTACGTGAATGGATACAATCCAACGTTGCCGGCATATCCTCCAACTCGAGCACAAATCGAGCAGATGCAAAAAAATGGACAACAGTTCACGCCACCAGGACAGCAGTTTTACCAAGGAGGGAGGAAACCAACCGCAGTGTGGGACGGACCGGCGCCAGCTGGAGATCCGAACAAACCGAAACCAGGAACGCCATATTACTTGAAAACGCCAGAAGAATCCAAATTTGATCCAAGCGTCGAGCAAGAGTCTGTAGCGCTCGGCGGAGGCGCGAAGGGATATCGATTGCCTATGTTTGGCTGCGTACCGAAAAACGCGAGCAAGTGCTTGAAATACGAGTGTGTGAGACACATAAGGTGTGGGTCGTCCAAAGAAAGCGACGATTTAGAGTTGGCAAAAAGTGCGATCGCATCTTCGTCGAGACCGCGAGAGACTTTGTTCATATCCGCGGTGTTAGCGTGCGACGAGTGGGGAAAAGTCGAGCAAAGTTGCGACGCCGTGCTGTCGAAACTCGGACTCGAGTCGCTCGATTTGTTCTCTATCGAATGGCCCATGCAAATAGACCAATCTGTGACTCTCGAAGACGCGTGGAAACAAATGGAAGCGCTCGTGTCAAGAGGCAAAGTGAAATCTCTCGGCGTGTGTAATTTTTCAGTGTTGGCAGTCGAAAATCTTGTGAAAACATGCGAAATCAAACCAGTCGTGAACGAAGTCGAGCTGCACCCGATGCTTTCGCAGAGAAAGCTTGTTGGCGTTTGTCGCAGGTGGGGATTAGCGTTACTCGCCCGAGGCTCTATTTGTGCCGGTGTGGAAGAAGTGAGAGAACACCAGCGCTTACTCGACGCCTGCTCGGCGGCTGACGAAAGCGACCCAACAGACATCAACTCCATTTTGACGAGATGGTCGATTCAAAGAGGCGTTGCTGTCGTTGTGGACGAAGCAATGGAAGATTCTGAAGTCGAGGCGTGTTGTAAAGCAGCTAAATTTCGTTTGAATAATGCGCAAAAGGTGTGCATTGATTCCATGGAGCCGATCGCAAAGTTACAAGGTAAACATAGATTTATGAAAGGGCCCGAAGGCTTTCAATTCGACGATCCCTTCTTAGGAGGGTTAGCTCGACCTGGGCTCGAAGTTAATCCCCTTTAAAGTATTAAGTACCTAGGTAGAACTATTGTTTTTGTAACTTAATTCAAACAGCATACTAGTACATATTTATATATTCTCATCAGCTATTATTGCTACGTCGTATATTCTGCGTTAATCTTGACGTAATCGTAGGACAAGTCGCATCCCCAGGCTTGTCCGTGGCCACTTCCATTTCCAACTTCGATATCAACGACTACGGTACCATGATTCGCAGTGGTTTCCTTTAAATATGCCGACGCTTTCTTCTCATCAAAGTCAACCGGTTGGCCGTCCTTCATTAGCGTGATGCCTCCCATTGCTATGTTCAAATGGTTTTGATTCAACGCAGACTTCGTCTTGGCGTACCCTGTCGCGCAGGCAATCCTTCCCCAGTTCGGGTCGTGGCCAAATATAGCTGCTTTTAAAAGAGACGAGCAAATTACACTTCTCGCGATTGTACGCGCGTCCTCGTCATCTTCTGCGCCTTTCACGTTTGTTTCAAAAAGACACGTGGCACCTTCCCCATCCCAGGCAATTGCTTTAGCCAAACCTAAGTTGATGGCGTTGAGCGCTTCCTCAATCTGTTTCGCCTCTGCGGAATTTTCATCCGTTATTTGCTTCATACCGCTTTTACCAGAAGCATAGCAAACGAGTGAATCGTTTGTAGACGTGTCGCCATCGACAGATATTTGGTTAAAACTTTTTGTACCCACGCGCTTGACCATTTTCGTCCAAATATCCGGCGCGACATTGGCGTCCGAGGTGACCACCGCAAGCATCGTGCCCATGTTAGGGTGAATCATACCGCTCCCTTTCGATATGCCCCCAAATCTCACCTTCGTTCCATTGATATCAATTTCTATGGCGAGCGTTTTTCGGACAACATCCGTCGTACAGATGGATGTCGCAGCCGCCATGGATGCTGCATCGGATCGTTCGAGGTGTTCGCCCAACGCTTTAATCGCAGGTACAAATTTGTCCATTTTAATTCTTCGACCGATAACGCCAGTCGACATGAGTAAAATATCCGAGTGATCGACCCCTGTAACGTCCGAGACTGTTTTCGCGCATGCCATGGCGTCCTCGTCGCCAAGAACACCAGTCGCCGCGTTCGCTTGTCCGGCGTTGATCAAAATAGCTCTCGAAGTTGATTTCATCTCCAACTGCTTTTTACAAAACTGTACCGGCGCCGCACACACATCGTTCAGGGTGAAAACTCCAGCACACGAGCACGATTCATCGGCAACAATCAAGGCACAATCTCCTCTCGTGCCCGACGCTCTTAAACCAGCTTTGTACGCTGAAACTTGAAATCCTTCCGGCGCGGTGACCCCGGCATTTGGGATGACTTTCCACGGACCACTCGGTAAGAGTTGCTTCTCAATCGGAGCGTACGCGAGCTCAAAATCAGGCGACGAGTAATCTGGCTTTGTCATTGAAGTGGCAGATATTCTAAATGCCGTGTCATACCGTCGACCACGGATACCGTTGTTGCTGCGACGAAAGGAACGCGCACAAGATTTTCTTTGCGCCAGGCAACTTTTTTGAGCAGCTGTCATCTTCATCTTCATCATCGACGACGACGACGAATAAGAAACAGACGTCGAGGTGCAACACAACATCATTGCAATTAAATCTCTCTAGTAACCTTTCTTGGAAAGGTAATCTACGATTGGTTTGAACGTAGAATCAACGCTTTCGTTCCAAAAATGTCTCGCTTTTGCCTTTGCGAGTTTACCAAAAACAAAACCTTCTTCTTCTTCTTTCTTTGAAGGGTTTGATGTAATCTCAGAAGAGGTCAAAGGAGAAGGTGGACTTAAAAATGCGTCCGATAACTCGGACGTGGATCGCCAAAGCGTTCTTTGCGTCTGAACGCACGCGACAGAGCCACCCACGAGGCCGATGAAACTCCACAAAAAGCGTTCGCTTCGCGCGATCGTCGTCATCACTGAAGAGTCTTTCGCGTTTTTTGATTATTGTTTTTCGAGACAGGATGCCCAAAAAAGCAAAAACACCCATTTAATATTGGGTGGGTAAACAAACTTGTTCGACGAATACCACGTGATGATAAACTAATGAGTCCCGAAAAAGAGGGAAATGAAACAGAGAGAAAAGGAGACGCGCAGAAATCAACGTTGTCTTCTTCTAACACATATGTACATACATCGTAGTATAATTCTTATTATTGTTTTTCTACAATTCTAATACTCTTCGGCCGCTGCGAATGGGTTCTCTATTTCTTTCAACCCATCTAACGGCGATACGACCATAACGCTTGTCCCTCTGGTCACAATTAATCCTAGTTTTCTCGTCTCATCCGTTATTCTCAAAGGGTCGTCCACGTCTCGCAAATACTCTTTCGTTTCGTCTAGAACGAGATTTAAGAGCTGATCGAATCCTTTTAAAATGCCTTCTACTTCTCTCCCTCCGGAAAGCTTCACTCGCACGCCTTTATCGATGTATTTTCCTAAATCCAAAACGGTTTGTTTGTGCTGCGGCGTGTGTTGTTTCTGCTGCTCACCACCACCACCGCCGCCGCCAGTTGTTGGCGTTGCCATTCTTGACTCTTTCTTTCTTTCTTTCTTTCTTTGTCGAGGAGAATTTGTGTGTGAATTTTTTTGACTCGAGACGACGATATAGAAACCAAACCAAAACAAAACACACGCATTTTCACATTCTTTCGGCATTCTTTTTCCCGCGACCTTTTTGTTTGAGGAGAACCCGTTTTATTAATTAGTAACAGAAAGATGGTGGACACGACGCCTTCGATGATGTCTTCTTTAGTCATCGACTGTCGATCAGACACCGTCACGAAACCGAATAAAGAAATGCGACAGGCCATGTACAACTCCGTTGACGAAGGCGTCGGGGACGACGTTTTCGGAGACGACGAATTGGTTTTGGATTTAGAAGCGCGATTGGCGATGATGTTTGGAAAAGAAAAAGCGGTGTTTGTACCGAGTGGAACGATGGCTAATTTGATAGCAGTCTCCGTGCACTGCGAAAAAAGAGGATCAGAATACATATGTGGATCTGCATCGCATATCACGCTCTACGAGCAAGGATCAGGCGCAACCATAGGAGGGGCGCACCCGAGACAGATACCGAACGAGCAAGATGGCACCATGAACGTGGAACATATTCTAGACGCCATTCGGATAGAGGACGATCATTTCCCCACGACGCGAGTCGTTTGCTTGGAACAAACACACAACAAGTGCGGTGGGAGAGTGTTGAAACAATCCTATGTGGATGAGGTGTGCGAAAAAGTGAAAGCGGTGACAAAAATGGAAGACGACGACGAAAAACGCGTGCAGATACACATGGACGGCGCGAGAATATGGAACGCGTGCATAAAAAATAAAGTTAGCTTGAAAGATGCCGTCGCGAAATGCGATTCGGTTTCCGTATGCTTATCTAAAGCAGTCGGTGCTCCGATAGGCTCCGTCATATTAGGCACCGAATCATTTATACGAAAATGCAAGAGGTTGCGCAAAGCGTTGGGAGGCGGCATGCGACAAGTAGGGGTTCTCGCCGCAGCAGCAGATGTTGGTATAGACGCTTGGGAACAAAACGTTTCGAAATCTAATAGATTGGCGCTTTTATTTGCAAACAGTGTGGAGAATATTGAAAATATTAAAGTATGTGGACCCGTTGAGAGTAACCTGGTCATCCTCTCGTTTCAACATTTGAAGAAGGACGTCACGATCCACGATATAGTCGCCTGGTTAAAAATGAAATATGGAGTTTTAGTAACTGTGTTTGGAGCACCATATCCTTTCAACGATCCAAATTCAGTTCGCGTTGCTTTCCACTATCAAATTACCGACGATGAGGTTGATTTCGTCGTGAGTTCATTCAAAGTTGCTGCCTGGGAGCAGACAGAATCCCAAAAGAAGTAAAATCACATTATGATACGAACGAGTTGTGTTGTGTCCTCGTTTCGACGCTCGCGTCAGCTCTAGGGAGCACATTCTTTCAGAGTAGAAAATAATATCAGATTAGCTTTTGTCATTCACAACATATCGATGATTGTACCATGCTGCATACGCGCATAAAAGAGAATAGAGAGAGAGATTCTTTTTGTCATACTGATCACTTCTTTCCCGGAGGACGCCATTCGCACGCGCTGCCTTCGGCGTAGGACCCATCTGGATTCTTTAGCTTCTTTTGCGCCGCGCGATGTTTCACTTGTGCTTGCAAGGATTTTCGAATGGTGTCTTCAAGATGCGGACCGGAGACGTGTTCGCAATATTTCAAATGTTCGCTCGCGTCAACCTCTATCGGTCTGTCCCTTTCCGCAGACACAATGCATATAAACCCGAAATTATCCGTCGCTTCTTCCGTACATCGAAGTTGATGGATATCTCCCGGCGCCGTGTAGCCGACATCGCCAACTTGCATGGCATACGCTTCACTCCCGAGTTGTATGTACCCAGAACCACGCACGATAACAACTACGTGCTCGTGCTGGTGATGTTCCAACGTCGTCCATCCGCCAGGTGCCACTTCAAAATATCGAACGTGAAAATTTGTCGATTCGCCCCTTTTCCCGATGAGCTCGACTCGCGAGCATCCTTTAAAACTTCCACCGTCCATTTTATACATTTCCCTTTCAACGCGGTTCCACATGAACTTTTTGTCTTTTTTTATCAGCACTTTGCTGTGGTTACCTTCTAAAGGACCGTCTGTAGCGCGTCTGTGCTTCGCGGCGGAACTCTTTGCATCCGCCGCGCTATTTGCTAATTTAGCTACCAAAGAGGTGAGCTCGTCTAATTTCTTCTCTAAAGCGGCATTTTTCTCGCGCAATTCGTCCACTTCAGAACTCGACGGTGACATCGGCGCGTGGTGCGAAGGAGTTTTTTGAAGAAGATTGCGTTGATCATGATCGTCATCATCATATCGATTCTTCTGTTTGGTTGGCGTCACTTGCGTTTTATCGTCACACAACGGAGATGGAGATGGAGACTGGCGCTGCTTCAAATGCGCAGGGGATGCCGCGAATATGGTTTCAAAACGCGACCTAATTGTTTCACGGTTACTAATACTTGTAATTGGAGAAGACCACTCCGATCTACCTTGTGGTGGTGGGGAACGCAAGCTTGCAGTGCTATCGTGATTCGAGCCGTCGATAGGGCGCTCGTTGGGGCCGTAGGCATCAATTCTGCCCGACATTTGTAAAAAATGACGTGCGTTTGCAGTCAAGTCGTTCGAGTAGGAGTACAAACTTCCACCGATGAGCAATAACACGTCTTGACCACCGTAAAATTGACGAATGCTCTTAATCTTCTCGAGAGTCATCCCACCGCCCGGTGAAGGGAAGATGGCTGGTTTTGTGCCTAGAATACTCGTACACGCGTTCTGTATGTCTTTGCATTCATCTTTAGAGAACCCGAATCGACCACCAAAATTTGGAAATATCGTCGCATCGCAACCCGCCAAACGAGGAAGTAAACCTAAAAGTACACCGTGAGAAAATCCTCTGACTTCATTTTTCGATCCGCCACCAAGCATAGCTCCAGAAATCGCCGGATGCGCTATGATTGGTAGGTTGAAATTCTCGTCTTCCGACAATGCACGGCAAGCGTCCAAACCAGTGATTCCTGGTAATACCAAGACTGCACCACACCCAACACGCTTTGCAAACTCTGCGCGCTTTAAAACTAAATGCGCAGGAGCGTTCAAACACGGCGCGTACAAGCAGTTTCTTCCAGTAATGTCATTCGCTCGACGCACGGCTTGAGCACACTTCGTCACGCGTTCTTCAAACGGTGCATACACTTGATTCGCTAAGCCATGGTCGTCTTTTATGATGTCAATACCACCGAGTGCAAATGCGAACGCCATTTCTGCCAGTTCGTCAGCGGACGTACCCATCGGTTTCAGCGCCGTGCAAAGCAACGGTCCGTACTTTACATTCAGTAGCTTCCGTAACCCGAGAACACCAAATCTGGGACCGCGAAACGATGACTCCACATTTTTACCAAACTCGACATCTATCACCATAACATTCTCTTTAATAGAAGTGTTGCCGAATACGACATTGATGAGCTGAGGCAGTTCTTTCCCACTCGTTTCAATGCGATATGTCACTTTAGCCACGAAACGTGTTTTCTTGTCTTTTCCTACGGCGCCGCCGCTCTTTCGTCCTTTTCCTGCTTCTCCTCCTTCACCAGCTTCTTTTTCCAGCGCGACTATTTCCCCAACCACGTTGCGTCCGATCCAGGAATCTCTTGGCACGAGATGTTCGGGAAGTTCCACCGTTTGCTCGTATCGAAGTTCGTCGACGATGGATAATGCGTCCGGCCGCGAATGTGCGCTTATTCTGTAGTGCACGCGAAAGCTGTCTTCATGAACATCTTCCAAGTGTCGATGAGAATAACACGAGGAGGAGGAGGAAGAGAATGGAGGCATTTTCGGTGTTTTTCTGTGTAATAATGTGCGTAACCAATATCCTCCTCTTTGTATTTTACCTCCTCTTCCCTTCGAGAGTTCTGCGGAGAATTTTGTAAAAATCTCGTCATAACTCGAAGGGAAGAAAAATCAAACGCAAAGTGCGTGCGCGTGTGCATACATATAAGATGACACGCTCATATAATAAAAATAAGAAGAAGAAGACTACACCACTCGCATCGAGAAGGCTTCGCGTCGTGCTCTTCGTATTCTTCTGCGATCTTCTTGTCCCACGGGTTTATGGAGATGCTAATTGTAGCGTACCGACGACGTGCCAAGGAGGAGTCACGTGCGACAATTGTGGTGAATGTCCAGATGGGGAAGGTTCAGCTTGCCGTTGCGACCCACATTGGACTGGAAACCAGTGCCACATAGAAGTTGAAAATATTGAGGATTGCGTTGGTAGCAATCATTATTGCTTAAATAACGGCCAGTGTAATACGGGTGGATTAGCATCGTGCACGTGCAAAGAAAATTATGCCGGGGAACATTGCGAAAAGGAAGTCACCAAGTGCGACGAATTCCATCCGGTGAAGTATTGCGAAAACGGAGGCGAGTGCGCAGGCAGCGGGTGTAATTGCGTTTCGGGATATTACGGCGCGCAATGCGAAAACGTTGGAATTGAAACGCTCGAATCTTCTAAATATACCAAAAAAGAGCTCGCGATTGGCTTTGCAGTTGTTATTATTCTACTCGTGCTCGCAATCATTGGCACTGTTTGCTGCGTAAAGAAAAGACAAAAACGAAGGAACGCTCAGAGCATTCGCAGAGCAACGTGGAGTGCAAATCCGGGACCTGGCGCATATGTGTACGAAAATGGTGCCCAGTTGGATTACAGAACTAACGAGAGGAAGAATGTGCAAGAAATTGAAATGGGGAGCACACCGCAGGCTACGTTTCATACTCCGATAGATGGGAACCAAAATCTACAAACAACGAACAACGCGGCGAGAGCGTATCAACCACCAGATGATCAATTCAGTAGTGGTGGAGCATATGCGATTGATTCACCGTCTGAAATTCCAAATCCAGTTAGCGCGGCGCTCGCTTTGGCCAGAAAAGACCAAGCGGGAGGATAATGATTGAAATATCATCATCACACACACAAAAAAAAAAATGTATGTACAACTTACTAAACCTACAGTCTATAGTCGATATAGTCTACACTAAACTTGCTATGATTCTTGTTGACTTTCTACATCACGAACTCGAAGATATTTGGAAATGTTCCAAAATCGATGGGACATCACTTTTGGGGTGTCGTTATTATTTCCATCATGATCGTCTTCATCATCTTCATCATCTTCGCTCGTTGTATCCGAGAAATCAGAGTCGATCTCTCGTCTTCTCTGTGAACGAACATTTTCTCTTATGACGGCGTAAACTTCTTCCTTGGACTTAAGCGCTATATATTCCTCAGCATTGATACTAGAATTCGATTTGCTTTTCACCTTAGTTTCCCACATGAGCCTCCCGTCGTCCGTTTTACAACGTCCGGTTTCTCTGTCTAATTGTAACGCAGCATACCAAGTGCTCTTTTCTTTCCTGAGACACGACAAAACTCGCTCCCATCGTATACACACGCACGAAGCGACAGCTACATCAGTTTTACTTTTAAACAGAATAAATATCTCTCGCAGTATTTCGTCGGGGAGTTGCGCAAACGGCGTCGAAACATCGTTGGTATCACTATTATTACCTTCTCCTACTTCTTCTTCTTGTACTTCTTCTATATTCGCAGTATTTCCCCTTCGACGACTCCTGGCAATACGAGCTTCCCTAATGAGTTTTGCCAGATGTTTTCTGTCGCTCAATTTCAACGTTGGGATGGCTCGCACAGCCTCAGCTGCTCGTATCGCGGCCCCTGTTTCAATCTCGCATCTCTCTGTCCCGGATTCAACGAGAACCAACTTTCCGACCACACACACAAGAGACTTCAAATCGGCTTTGGTAAAATTTACATAGTACGTCGCGAGGTATTCTATTTCTTCACACACATTTCGGGCATTGCGTTCGATACCCTCACACGCATCTAGACACCTTTCCAACCCGACAAATGTTTTCCCTCTTTTCTTCATTAGATTTTTTAAGGGAAAGTTAGGGGTTCACCAAAAATGTCAAGCAAATTTTAACGAACCCCCACACACACAAAAAAAAGGGAAACGCGCGATATACACTCCTTTGAACTACATCAATGAGGTCCACGTGCCTCCAGAGCGTGCATGGCTTCTTTGGAACTGTGTTATTGAAAAACTCACATCGAAACGCGAGACGACGACGCGAGCACCGTCCTGGCGCGTACAAAAAAGATAATGTAAGAAGGGAAGAAATTGAGGCCACGAACAACGACGGCGCTTTCGTTCAACAACCACAAATAGCACCATCAACCTCCACGGCAGATGAAAACGAAATGACCATTGTATTTGTTGCCGAGGACGAACTGTATTCCATTGTTGTGAATTCTGAGAATCAGAAATGGAAGACACAAACTCATCGACTCACGACAGCTACTGGCGAGGTTTTCTCACCTCTCATCTCCAAATGTGGGAAATTTGTCGTGTTTGCGGCGATTGAATATTACGCGATGGAACTCTTTCTCGTTCCAATTGAAGGAGGAGCGGTCAAACAAATCACGTATATGGGCGCTGACTTTATCAGACCACTTTCTTTTTCGGATGATGGAGGTGAATTATTTTTCGTTTCCTCTTCTCAGCAACAAACGCCAGATGAAACCGACGTGTATCGTTTGCGTCTGGAAACTAAGAACAGCTCGGATTTGCCTACTGCGATGCATCCCAAAAAGCTGAACTTGGGTCCATCAACTGCATTTGAGGTGAATGGTGAGGGAACATTAGCTTTGTTTGGTCGGAATACCCAGGCCACGAGACCGTGGAGGAAATACGGTGGCGGAGCCAGTGGGGACGTCTGGATCGCTAGTCGTAATGGAAAAGATGGTGGAACATACACAGACTTTGTGCGAGTAGATTATTTAGATGGCTTTTTCACGTCTATTTCACAGCCAAAATGGTTAGACAACTCTACGATAGTGTTTTTAGCCGAGTCAAAACAAGGAGAGCGAGGATTATGGTCATTTTCTGTAAAAGATAACACAACCAAAGAATTGCATCCACCAATGCTACTTGTGAAAGACGCAAGTATTCAATCGTATTCAATAGAACAATCAGGGAAATGCAGTTATGGATCAAGATGCGGTCTATTATACACAGCTGATTTACAAAAGAAAAGCGATAGTAAACGACACATTGCGTTCAAATGGACCGGTCCTAGAAAACAACTGGAACAACGATACGTCACTGCAGAGCACTACGTCCAAGACTGGGACATAGATCCCGCTGGTCGTTTCATGGCGACGGTAGTACGCGGAGAAGTAAATTCCTTTGGTCTATGGGATGGACCAGCTCTGAAATATACTCCAATAAAGCTCGGAAAAGATGAAACAGAAGAAAATAGTGAAGATCCAATGGGTAGCGCATTATGCGCAAAAATTATGCGCGAATCGAATGCGCAAGCGCGGAGCAGATTTGCAAGGTTCACCTACGATGCGGAACGACTTGTAATTGTCAGTGATCAAACAGGCGAGGATGATATAGAAGTCCACTGGGAAGACAATCGGAGAATGCCGAAGCGACTAAATATTCCTCCTCGTATTCTTGGACGCGTGGAAGAAATCGTGCTGTCACCGGAAGCTCCACTTGCATGCGTAGTAAATCACAGGGCTGAACTCTTAGTAATAGACATAAACACAGGAGAAAACAAACTTGCAGATAAAAGTATGGAGGATCGCGGTCTGTATCAATGCTCGTGGTCGCCATGCGGAAATTGGATAGCCTACACGTTTCGTCGACGAGATACAGAAGTTATCAAAATTCTGGATGTTCGTACCGGAGCGACGCAAAATGTCACCAATCCAATTTTGGGAGATTCATCTCCGTCGTGGGATCCAGATGGACGATATCTGTTCTTTCTCAGCGCGCGAGAGCTTCAGCCGCAGTACGATGCACTTCTACAAGGCATGAGTTTCCCTCATCTCGAAAACGTGTACTGTTTACGTTTACGTAAAAACGTCCGCGATCCACATTTGAAAGAGATTCGTCCTGTGGGAGACGAGTCCTACACTGAATCCTTTGCCCTCGGCGATGCAAATCTCGACGACGATATGAAAGAAGAAGCAAAAGAGGAGGAAGAGATAGACGACGACAACGTAGACAAAAAACATAAAGAAGAAGAGGATAAAGAAACAAAAGCGAAAACGAAAGAAGAGAAAAATAAGGATGATACCCGAGATGACGAGGATGACGAGGATGACGAAGACCTCCACGATAAACCACCGAACCCCATTGAGATTGATTTTGATGGCATAGCAGAGCGCGCCGTCGCACTTCCATTACCACTAGGTAGATATAGTGACCTGGTTGCCATACGACACGACCGATTCATGGTTGTTAAATATCCAACCATATCAAGTGGAGAAGTCAACTTAACAAACAGCGAAGATGACTTGGACCAGGAGCGAGGAGGTTCGCTCATTTCATTCGACGTTCGCGATCTATCGGCACAAGTGCTCGTTTCTGATGGAATTACAGATGTTCACGTATCGATGAATAAAAAGATTATGGTGCTCGAGAAGTCCGAAAAAGGATACACGGCTGAGTTAGCCGCATACAAAGCAGGATCAAAACCAGAGGATGAAGATACCGACGATCTTTTGTATCGCACGCGTAAATCAGGTACAATATCTCTAGATCGCGTACGAGTGTTAGTTCGCCCGAAAGATGAGTGGATTCAAATGCTATTAGAAATTTGGCGACGTGTTCGCGACGATTTGTTTGTTGACCCGTTGACGCTTCAAAACTTTGACTGGAAGGAAGCTTTAAAAACGGCGGTGAGTACACTACCGAGAATAAACACGCGTGCAGAGTTTGCGGTAGTATTATCAGATATGCTCGGTGAACTTGGAGTCTCACACACACACGTATCAATCGGTGATGATGGACGAGGAGAACTCGACCGTGACCATCGACCTGGGTTCCTAGGTGCCGATTTCTCGGAGTGGAACGATTATCTCGGCGGTTACGAAATCCAATCAATCGTGAAAGGCGATCCGTGGTCGTCTCAAAATTCTGGATCTTTATACAGAGCAAGTACTGACATAGAAGTCGGGGACGTGCTCGGATCAATCAACCGAGTTCGTTTGACACCCGAAAAAACACCCGGAATGCTTCTATACGAAACTGCAGGCCACGAAGTTCTGCTTTCGATTTTGAAAAAGGGTAGCGGTGATTTAATTGCGACACGCACACGCGCCCTGAATCAAGAACTAGATCCTCGTTATCGCGACTGCATCAATAAAAGAACAGAGTACGTACACAAAGCTAGCGAAGACAAAGTAGGCTATCTGCACTTGAGTGATATGGAGAGACTTGGCTTTTCGCAATTCTGGCGATCATATCAGACTGAATCGATTAACCAACGTGTTTTAATCATAGACTTGAGAGGTAACGGTGGTGGAAATATTAGTGCCCTCCTCTTACAAACATTAACGCAACGTGCACTTGCTATGGATGTTCCGCGACGGGGATCACCGCTTATTTATCCGCCTCGATCTCCATCGAGCGTTGGAATGGTTGCCTTAGTAGATGAAAACACCGGAAGTGACGCAGAACTCGCCGCCCACGCATTTCAGAAATTGGGAATCGGATCTGTCGTTGGCCAAAGGACCTGGGGAGGGTTGTTAGCGGTGAGCCGATCAGATCTCTTGAATGACGGTTCTGTCCTGAGCATGCCTACTCAAAACGTACGTCTTCAAGATGACGAAAACGAAGACGACAAGTTGACAAATTCAGTTGAGAACAGAGGCGTCATTCCAGATGTGGAAGTAAAAAGAACACCAGGTAATATGAATGAAGTTGACGAACAACTCGATGCAGCTATTCGCGAAGCCCTTCGTCTGATTGAAGAAAAATCCTCGAGCTCATCGAAATTTTTCGGAAAAGCTGTTGCAGCGGCAAACGAGTATGACGCATCGAGTAATAACACGTGGGCTTTCAAAACTTTTGCAAAGTTCCCTCCAACACTTGCCGAGGAACTCAAGGAAAAGGCCAAAGCTTTGGAAAAAACGTCAAATGGCACAGTCGATGAGAATGAAAAGAACACAAACGATGCAAAGGAAATGAAGAAGAAGAAGAAGAAGAAAGCGACGGGTAGCCGCGAAGAAAAAGAAAGAAGTTGAAGATGACGATTTAGTATATTTAATATTACAACTAAGCGTCCTCGCCAATGATATAAATGCCGATAACAAATACTACTGGTACTATATCAATCACTCAAATTCAACTGCTGGAGCTATGAAAGAGAGTATGGCAAAGCCAAAAGCCCATCTAATTCTCCAACGCGCGAAGAAAAACGCCGCCATGAAACGCACGCACGGTGCGAGAAGTCTGCGAACGACCTCGCGAGACACTGCAGAATTCTGAATTAATTCGCGAGGGTTCGTCAAGCACCATTTAACGGTTGGAAAATGAGTTACTTGAATTGCAGAAACCAAGAAACACACACTCAATATCAATCCTATAAGAGTTAGGCGTTGGAGAAACCCATCCCCTAATACCTCGGCTTTTGTTGTTTGTTTACCCATGTTTTCGTCGGTGTACTTGTGTCGTTTGATCTTTGGAACACCACTTCCTGATATTTCGATTGCATCCGTTAAGAAGACATTCCAGAAGTTTGCTTTCCGTTCCTCGCTATCTGCTTTGTCGTTGATTTCGTCATCTCTACTCAACGGAGAAGAAGAAGAAGAATTTGAAGAAGAAGCGGTTGATAGATTTCGAAATCTAAGACGTTCGTACGTTTCTAGTGAGAATCCGTGTTTGTTCGAAACACACAGAGAACGATTAAGATCAGGACGTCCTTGTATGTATGCAGATGACGAAGTCATCCGATATGAATACACGGCCTTCATCGAGCGTGACGCAGATGAAAAAACTGCATATATTTATTCACATAAAGATTTTTCAACTGTTTTTCGAACGCTATTTGGTTGTTTGTACTCTAGAACGTTAAAGAAGAATGATACGCAATAGTGACTGAGAATCGCGATGATCTGATATCCGGGACGTGCATCGATATGTTTGTTATGCTTGTTTAATGTACTGGTAAGTATGTCTGGTTATGATCTTTCTGACGTCGGCGAAAGAGACGTAGGTGTTGGTGAGAGTTCCAACTCTGATGAAGAAGAAGAAGAAGAACCAAAGTCAACGCCGCAGTGGCAATGGTCCACGGGCAAGAGTGATACAAAGTCTAACACAAAGAAGGAGAAGAAACGCTTTATTCTTCCAGGAGAGAAGAAGCAAATAAAAAAACTGCACATGGCGCGTTTGAGAGAGGAGAGGGCGAAGAAGAAATCGTTGAGAAACAAGCACCACAACGAAAACAGCGGAGAAAACGATAATTTGCGATGGATAGAGCGGATGAGAAATGACTTAGAAATACTAGCTGGCTCTGAAACGGGGTTAAAGGTGAGTGATAGTGACGAGGATGAACATCACTTGGTCTTTACTAATGTCCACCGTGTGCATGTGAAGCTCTTGAATGCTCTTGCGCTTAGATATAAACTTGTCGTGGCAGTTGAGAAAAAAAAAGCGAAAGAATATACTTTAATACTCCAGAGAACCAATGATTCGTACGTTCCAGAACCAAACAGCAAAGATGGTGTTGAAATTGATGATATCTGCGTTCCATTCATGAGCAGAGATGAATATCTGAATAATCCCAAGCGATTAGAGCGGGTGAGAAAAATTATGCATGCGAAAGTAACCAATCCACTGCAGCAAGCAAAAAATAAGGCGAGTAACTCATCAATTCTTCGTAGAAAGAGGGCTGATGCAGTTACATCATTCTCGACTTCGGTTGATTTTGTTCCGGGAACAGGAATTGATGTGGACATCGAATCTTCGAAAGAGCACGAAGCAAGTGAACTTGAACAATGCGATTCTCAGTTTGCTATTTTTGCGAATAAAGAAAAGAAAGTTTGGAAGATGATGAATAAAATGGGGTTTGAAAGCGGAAAAGGTCTTGGGCCGAAAGAGATTGGTATCAAAAAGCCCATCGCTGTTACACAACGACAAAAGAATCTTGGACTTGGTGCTTGATGAATACTTATTTGTAAGTACTATATGTAATAAAAGTCATTTTTTAATTCAACGCGCAGGTTTTTAGTTTTTCTATTACAAAAGGAGTTTACAAAATTAGCAAGCGAGTTCCAGATTATC
>MDSZ01142296.1_pt1 | contig 22514 bp, 39 predicted proteins | sample 811201 | NCBI WGS metagenome assembly MDSZ01 (sample SAMN05326647, study PRJNA326480) | marine metagenome | isolation source: seawater | place: Indian Ocean: North | collected 2010 | reverse complement strand
GAAGAGGTGATGTATTTTCGGAATCTACTTTTGCTAAACAAATAGCAATGATTGAAGCAGGAATGCAGGAACCTAAAATTTATGTAGGTAATTTAGAATCACTTAGAACTTATGCTGATGTAAGAGATGCAGTTAAGGCATATTATATGTTAGTAACAATTAACCCTCAAGGAGGGCAATATTATAATATTGGTGGACAACATACTTGTAAAATATTAGATATGTTAAATTATTTAATTAGCCAATCATCAGTGAAAAACATTGAAGTAGTTACAGATCCTGAGCGTTTAAGACCAATTGATGCCGATCTTCAAATACCAAATACTTCTAAATTTGAAGAACATACAGGATGGAAACCTGAATATAAATTTGAACAAACTATGAATGATTTACTCCAATATTGGAGAGATAAAGTTAATTCAGGTAGAAAATTTTTAAGAAGATGAAAATAAAAGATATAAAAATATTAGAACCTGATATACATACAGATTACAGAGGTGATTTGTGGACTATATGGAAAGGAGAAGGGGAATATAATCATGATAAAGTATCAACATCAACAAAAAATGTAATAAGAGGAATTCATGGAGATTTTAAATCAAAAAAATTAGTTACTTGTTTATATGGAGAAATTTATTTTGTAGTAGTAGATAATAGAAAACAATCCCCAACATATATGCATTGGGATTCTATAATACTAAATGACCGATCACGAAAACAAGTTTTAATCCCCCCAGGAGTAGGAAATGGGTTTTGTGTTTTAAGTAATGAATCTGTATTTCATTATAAATGGTCATACCCAGGAAATTATCCAGATGTAGAAGATCAATTTACTATTAAATGGAATGATAAAAATATTAATATTAATTGGCCCATTTCTAATCCTATACTATCAAAAAGAGATAAATAAAATTTAATAAATGAAAAGAAAATATTTACCCACGTTATCAGAACTAATAGATAGATTATCTATAATACAATTAAAAGAAGTTTTTATAGTAGAACATAAAAATGAGTATGCAAAAGAAATAAAAGAAATAGTTCATGATATTGAGCTTATTTTAAATGATGAAAAAATTAAATTAACAGGAGAGGATATAAGAGCTATAATAGTTTTATCCCAGATGAATCTTCATATTTGGCATAATGAAACTAAATATCGAGCTGGAACAGGGGATGGAAACTTAGGACTTACTCATGGATTAAACGGAATTAGAAATACAGCTAAAAATAAAATTCAAGAACAATCGGGAGGAAGAAAAGATTATAAAATTGATTGTATTGCCGCTGAATTTAAAGATTGGGAAATTAGTTGGTAATAAAAAATTATATTATGAAAATATTAGTTATAGGAGATAGTTGTATAGATATTTTTAGATATGGAGAGGTAAATAGATTAGCCCCTGAAGCTCCTGTTCCTATTATAAAACCCGAAAAGGAAACTTCATGTCCTGGAATGGCTGGGAATGTAGTAGAAAATTTAAAAGCTTTAGGTGCTGAGGTTGAGTTTGTTACAAATAAAAAAGAAATACGTAAAATTAGATATGTTTGTTCTAAATATAATCATTTACTTTTGAGAGTAGATGAAAATGACAAATGTGAAAATATACCATTAGACACTATAGACATACTAAATGATCATCAACTACAATTAAATAATTATTTTGATGCTGTTGTTATTTCCGACTACAATAAAGGATTTTTGGATGTGGAAGATATTAATCATATATCTACTAGTTTTCCATGCCCTATATTTTTAGATACTAAAAAAGAATTAGGTGATTGGTGTTTTAATATTGATTATATTAAAATAAATTCTCAAGAATTTGATAACAGTAAGTCTAAAATAGATAAATCAGAAATCCTACATAGTAAAATTATAGTTACTCGTGGTAAACATGGATGTGACTATCAAGGTACAAATTACCCAACCACTGAAGTCCCAGTAAAAGATGTTTCAGGAGCTGGAGATACGTTTTTAGCAGGATTAGTAGTAGAATATATAAAAACAAATAATATAAAATCAGCAATTAATTTTGCTCAAGAATGCACAACAAAAGTAGTTCAACAAGTAGGAGTATCAACAATTAAAAATTAAAAAAAAAATGAAAAAAATAGGACTTTTATTTACTAGTAGAAATAATTATGAATTATTAGATTTTTGGATGCAAAATGTTGATACTGAAGGGATTAATATTTTAAATATAGATGAAGATTCTACAAAAGAAAATAAAACTAAAGGAAAAGAAATATGTAAAAAACATAATATAAAATATATGGACCGTGAAGAACGGGGTATGCTTTTTAACATGGTTACTGCTTGTAATTATTTTGAATCTGAAGGGTTAGAATGGATAGTCTGGTCACAACATGATAGTTTTCCTGAAGAAGGTTTTTTTAGTAAATTTGATAATTTAGTAACAGAAAAAAATCTTGATAACTTTGGAGTTGTAGGATTTAATGTTCTACATGATAGAACATGGCACCAACTAGCCCGCACCCCTTTACAACCAGAACAAGGTGAATTTTATGATAGGTATAGAGCTAACACCCCCCTTCCTTATAAATGGTCTAAACCTTATGCTGTAGAAAGTGTTTTTAATGTAGTAACAGCAGTTAATATATCCCAATATAGAAAACATATAATACCTACAAGTGATTATCATTTTTTCCACACATGGGATGACATAGCATTTCAGTTTTTAAATAAAAATATTTATAATATCTGTTTGCCTGATTTTATAGCTTATCACAATCAAGATGTTAAGGTAAATTATGGTATCCCCTATAAATCTCCATTACTGGGTGGTTCTCATTCTAAAAATGAAGAGGAAAGAGAATATTATTTTAGTAAATGGGGATTTAAAGAAGTTTGGTTTGAAAGATGGGGTTTTTGGTATGATGATAGGAATAGTTTTGAGGATGTTAAAGAACATTATAAAGGTACTTTACTTTATGATTTTTATCATTTTGACAGAAATAATTCCCCTACCCCTTTAAAAATATTTGATCTATGATAAATAATAAATCAGTGCTAGCAATAACTTTAGCTCGTGGTGGGTCTAAAGGTATTCCTAAAAAAAATATTACTCCCTTAAATGGTAAACCTTTATTGGAATATACTATAGAAGAAGTAAAAAAAAGTAAATATATAGATCATTATGTTATTGGAACCGACAGTAAAGATATAAAATTAGTAGGAGAGAAAAATAATATAAATGTGTTAAATAGAAAACATGTTAAAGATACTCAAACAACAGCTGAAGGTTTATTAGAAATTTTAGAACAATTACCACAATATGATTATGTTATAGAAATAATGTGTACAAATCCCTTTAAAACAGTTGAAGATATAGATTCTGTTATTGAAAAATTATCTAATTCTAATGGTGAATCAGTCACCTCAGTAACTAGAATATGGGATAATCATCCTAGTAGAGTAAAGTTTATATCGAATGGAATATTAACAGGATTTAACCCAGAAGAAGATCCTGACACACCAGGATGGAGAAGACAAGATCTTACTCCTGCTGCGTATGTAAGGAATGGATCTTTATATGCTATGACATATAATCAAATAATTAATAAAAAAAGACGTTTAACCCCACAAACCCAGGCGTATATTATGGAAGAAAATAGGTCTATTAATATAGATGAACCTATTGATTTATTAATAGCTGAACATTTAATGAGAAATGAAAATAAATAAAGTTATAGGGTATGGGTTAACTTCACCTATTAAAGGGGATTTTGTGTATTATGGTTATCAAAATTCATCTAAAAACATAGGAATAATAGAAGTTCATTTTGATAATGGTGTTATTGGGTATGGAGAAACATATGCTGGGGTTTATTGTATTGAATTAATTGAATCTACTGTAAAATATTTAGAACAATTTTTAGTAGGGAAAGATAATAATTTTGGTAAAATAATAGAAAATATACCATATATAGGTAAAAGTGGACTTTTAAAAAGTATATATAGTGGAATAGAAATAGCAATCTATGATGCTTTAAGCAAACAATTACAACTGCCACTTTGGAATTACCTTTCCCAAACATCTAAAGAACCCCAATTATATGCAAGCAATGGTTCAGCTATATATACTCCTACCCAAATAGAAGAAGATGTAAAAGATATATTAAATAAAGGTTTTACATCTTATAAAATGAGGATTGGTGTCCAATCAATTAAAGAAGATATAAAAAGATTAAAAGTTGCTCGCAAATATTTAGGTGATGGAAATTTAATGGTAGATGCTATTATGGGAACAAACCCAAATAAATGGGACCTAAAAACAGCTATTAAATGGAGTGAAATTTTAAAAGATTTCAATGTCTATTGGTTAGAAGAACCCTTTAAACCCGATTTTATAAATGGATATAAATCATTAAAATCTTTAAATAATGTTCCTATTGCTGGAGGAGAAGCTTTAAATCAACAACTAGAATTTGATACATATTTTGAAAAAGAAATAGTTGATATAATCCAACCTGATGTTACTAATAGTGGAGGTATAATAGAATGTATTAGGATAATAGAAATGTTTAAACCTGAAAATGTAGCTATGCATGTTTGGGGAAGTCAAATTGCGATTAATTCTAATTATCATATAGCAAAAGCATTTAAAGTTTTATTTTTAGAAGTACCACTAATGGAATTAGAAATAAATGATTATATTAAATGTGATGAAGGGGGAATAGGGATTAAAATTACTGATAAAGTTAAAGAAAAATATAAATTACAACCAAAAACAAATTTTAAATTATGATAATTTATACAGACTTATTTAAAAGAACTCGTAATTATTCTTTGCCTTTAAGTAAAATAAAAGAAATTGAAGATAAATATGATTTAGAAATTCATACTACTCCTCACCCTAATGCTACTATTTACTGGGGGGATAAATTTAATTCAGATTATTTTAAAAAAATGCCTAACCTAAAATGGATTCATTTATCAAAAACAGGGTATGGTAAATTTAATTTTCCTCAAGGAGTAATAGTAACTAATACACCTGATAGTTCTGAAGGAGTAGCTGAATATGCGTTATCAATAATTTTACACTTACTAAGAGGATTAGATAAAATAACTTTAGATAGAAAATCATTTGATTCCAATATAGATTATATATTACCTTTTAATAAAGTTAGGTGTTTAGTAGTAGGACAAGGAAATATAGGAAAACAACTTAAAAGATTATTAAAAGCTATTGGTATAAAAGTTAGTGTAATAGATAAAACTAATTTTGAATATTTGAGTAATTTAGTTAAAAATCATCATTTTATAATTAATTGTCTTCCTTTAAATAATTCAACAAAAGAATGTTTTGATTTATCTATTTTCTCTTCTATGGAATTAAATTCTTACTTTATCAATGTTGGAAGAGGAGAAACAGTTAATGAAAAAGATTTACTTTATGTTTTAAATAATAAGTTAATTAGAGGAGCTTTTTTAGATGTGATTCAAAATGAACCATTAAATGAGAATAATGAATTTCATCAAACTTTATTAAAAATTCCTAATTTATCTCTTTCACCCCATATAGCAAATTCTCTTAAAAATAGCTTGGATACTCAAATAAGAAATTTTATATTTAATATATTAAAATATAAATCAAATAAACCTTTATCAAACATAATATATGATAGTAATAGCTGAAATAGGGTGGAACCATTGTGGTGATATACAATTAGCAAAAGATATGGCAAAAGCAGCTAAAGATAGTGGTGCTACATATGCTAAATACCAAACTTGGTCTGTAGATAGATTAAAACCTGGTAGTTGGGATGAAGATGGTAGAAGAGAAATTTATGAAAAAGCTGAATTATCAAAAGAAAACCATATTGAATTAATTGATTATTGTAATAAAATAGGAATTAAATTTTTATCAAGTGTATTCAGCATTGATGATGCAAAACTTTTAGTTGAGCTAAACTGTAAAGAAGTTAAAATACCAAGTTTTGAATCTAGAAACCATAGTTTACTAAAATATTGTAATCAACATTTTGATACTATTTTTATGTCAACAGGTACATCTACATTTGAAGAAATTCAAAAAAGTTGTAATTTAATTACAATATCTTCTTTATACTTACTTCACTGTGTTTCTTCGTATCCTTGTGAACCTAAAATAGCAAATATACCTAGAATGTTATCTTTAAAAAATATTAACGTTCCTTTTACCTCAACAAATATTGGGTATAGTGACCATATTCAAGGTGTAGAATCTGCTAAAGTTGCTATAGAATTTGGGGCTCAAGTTATTGAAAAACACTTTACTATAGATAACAATTTACCTGGGAGAGATAATAAATTTGCTGTACTTCCCCGTGACTTATTAAATCTTTCTTCTTATATTCAATTAAGAAAAGAAATGATGATAAACCATGGAAAAGATTTTCAAGAGTGTGAATCTGATTCAAGACAAAACTATGCAGGGAGATTTAATGGATGATATTAGTATAGTAATTAGAAATAGAAATGAAGGTGAATTTATTGGGTTTGCTCTTCAAAGCTGTTTAGACTTTTTTAATAAACCCGAAATTATAATTGTAGATAATAATTCTACAGATGATTCTTTAGAAATCGCTAATCTATTTTCAGATAGAACCAATATCCAAACACACATAATTAATGATTACACTCCAGGTAAATCTATTAATTTGGGAGTTAAAAAATCAACAAGAAAAACAATATTAGTACTTTCAGCACATTCTCAAATATTAGATGTGAATTTAGAAGAAATAAATAAACAATTAAAAAAACACGTAGCTGTTTTTGGTAAACAAATCCCTATATATAAAGGTAAAAAAATTACTCCTAGATATATTTGGAGTCATTTTATTAATAAACCAATTATTAATATGTTTTCAAAAATAGAAAACAGACAATTTTTACATAATGCTTTTTGTTTTTATGATAGAAAATTTTTATTAAATAACCCAATGCCTGAAAACTATCCAGGAAAAGAAGATAGATATTGGGCAATTGATGTTGTTGAAAAAGGGTATACTTACTACTATACTCATAAAGTAAAATGTAATCATTACTATACAAGTAATGGGGCAACATGGAAAGGAATAGGATAAATTAAACTTTTTAAAAAATAAATAAATGAAAATAAGAAAAAACATGCTTCCTGTTTTACGTCCTTATGGAGGTAAAGAAGAAATAAAAGCATTAACTGAAGTAATTGAGAGTGGTTGGTGGGGAAAAGGGCCTAAAGTAGCTCAATTTGAAAAAGAGTTTGCTGAAATGGTTGGTGCTAAATATGCTATAGCTATTACAAGTAATTCTCATGGACAAGATTTAGTAATGAAAGCTTTAGATATTAGAGATGGTGATGTTATTAACCCAACCATATCATTTATGGCAACAGCAATGATACCCTTATGGCAACCTAACATTACTACTAATATAGTAGATGTAGATCCTTTTACAATGTGTATTGATCCTGAAGATGTAAAAAAATCATTAACACCTAATACTAAAGCAATTATTGTAGTTAATGAAGCAGGAGTACCTGCTCCAATTGATGAAATTAGAGAATTTTATGATGGGTTAATTATAGAAGATTGTGCCCATAGTTGTTACACTCCAGGAGCGGGACAAAAAGGTGATGTAGCTATTTGGTCATTTCAAGCTGTAAAAACTATGCCTTGTGGGGATGGTGGTATGATTACTTTAAACGATGAAAAACTATATAATAAATTAAAAGAAATGACTTGGTTTGGAGTATCTTCTACTTTCTCAAGAGTAGCTAAAGAAGATACAGTTACAGGAAAACCCGGTTATACTTGGGATTATGAGGTAGATAAAATTGGTTATAAATGTTATATGATTGATATACAAGCTGCTATCTGTCTAGAACAAATGAAAAAACTCCCAGAACTATTAAAGTGGAGAAGACACGTACAATCTAGATATAATAATGAATTAACTAATGTAATTGAAAGACCCCCCCATTCAGAAACAGTACAATATTATTGTGCTAAAGTACCAGCAGAACATAGAGGTAATTTAATAGATTATTTAGCAAGTAAAAATATTCATACCTCAGTTCATTTTAAACCTTTACATAAATATGAAATTATTAAAAAACATATGACCCACTCAGATAGAGATTTCCCGGTAGCTGATAAAGAATGGTTAAAATTAATATCTCTCCCTGTACACCCAGCAATGACTGAGGAGGACATTGATTATGTAATTTATTGGGTTAATGAATATTTTAAAAATATATAATTATGGATAATCATATTATATCAATGGTTTTTAATCTTAATATGAAAGATAAACCAAGCATGTATGAAGGAGAAACACCTTGGCTTAGAAAAAGATTAAATATGTTTAAAAAATATTGTATTAAATCTTTTGCTTCTCAAACAGACCCAGACTTTCACTTATTTTTATTTTGTGATAAAAATACCCCATCCCCATTTAAACAAGAACTTTTAGATTTAGAATCTAAGTATAGTTTTATAACTATTATTTGGGACTTTATATATGCTATAAGTAATAAAAATGATGATAATGATAAAGCTACTCCTCATGATTATATGAGTGAGAAAGTAATAAAACATTATTTAAAAATAAGGAGTAATAATAGCAATGAAATAATTTGGAGTAGATTTGAAAGTGATGATATCCCTGAAGTCAGGTATAATGAATTTGTAAAAATAGCTATCCAATCTAATCCAACAATTTCATTAGGAAAAGGTCTTTATTGGGATATTGATACTGACCAATTTTTAGATTCAATATTTCCAACTGGCCCTTTTGTAAGTGTACTTTCTACTCTTGATAATATTATATCCCCCCATGAAGAAGGTCATCATGAAATGATTAAAAACAGAAATGGCCTTCCTGTAGTAACAGAAGAAAATCTTTGGATTCAATTAGTACATGGTGAAAATATATGGAATAGATTAGATAGAATGCCTGGCCAATTAATAGATAAACCTTCAGATGAATATTTAAAAATGCATTTTGCTTTATGAGTAAATTATTAGTTATAGTTCCTATTTGGAATAAAGAACAATTTTTAGAAAATACTATTGAAGGAATACTTCAACAAACTTTTTCAAATTTTGAATTAGTTTTAATTGATGATTGTTCTGAAGATAGTTCTTTACAAATAGCTAAGTCATACGAACATTTAGATAATGTGACAGTGTTAGAAAATAATGAAAATAAAGGGTGTTATTATACCCGTAATAAAGGATTAGATTATTTTAAAGATAAACCTTGGGATTATTTTACTATACATGATGCTGATGATGTTTCTGATTTAAGAAGATTTCAACATTTTATAGATATTTTTGAATCTGATTCTAGTATAGTTTATTTAAAATCTACTTCTATTAACTATGACTCTAAAACAGATGAACCACTTTTAAAAGAAGATGGAAATCCTAACATATTTACAGGAGAAGGAACAGCTTTTATTTCTAGAAAATTATTTGATACTATAGGATACTTTGACAACACTAGATTTTCAGGGGACACTGATTACATGTGGAGAGCTGAAGCCTTATGTAATACTGTTAAACCAGAATGGAAAGTTGGAGAATCTAAAGAAATATTGTATGTTAATTATAGTCATGAAAATAATATTACAAAAATTTATGATTGGCATACAGCTCGCCCCAATTACTGGAATAAAATTAGAAAAGAAATACAAACACAGATGATACCTAATAATAATTTTTATAGAAATAAATTTAACTAATGGAATATTACGATTTTATAAAAGCTTTTAATACCCCTTTATTAAATATAAATAATGAATATCAAAGATCAGATAAAAATGATCTTCATAAATATGTAGTTCTTTATGATTACATAATTAATGCTCAATATTTAAAAAAACAGTCTCCTTTAAGTATATTAGAGATAGGTATTCGTGAAGGTGATTCTATAAAAGTTTGGGATGAATCCCCACTATTTGATAAAGTTGTAGGATTAGATATTGACCCCAAAGAAAAAAAAGTTGTAAAATTTACCTACTCAGATAAAGTTATCTTAGAACAAGGTATGGATGGTTATGATCCTAAAATAACTCAATATATAAGTGAAAAACATTCAAAGTTTGATATTATTTTGGATGACGGAGACCATATTTGGGAAAGCCAAGTTAAATTTTTTGAACAATATTTCCCTCTCCTTAATCCTGGAGGGGTAATAATGTGTGAAGATATAACTCAAACTTATCTCCCTCAATTACAACAATTTTGTCAACAATATGAAGATTTTTATGTTTTTGATTTAAGAGCTAAAGCTAATGCTCATGGTAATGATATAGTAGCTATAATTAAAAATTCTTTATAAAATATGATTAGAATATTTCAACGTCATTGTAATTTTTCATCAAATTCACATAATAAACCTAGACCTGATTGGTTTGATAGGGAAAAGATATTTGATCATTTTATTTCTACTTTAGATAATAGAGTAGAATATACTGCTTTTCATGATAGTGGAAATGGTGATATAAAAGATCATTTTTTAAATACTAAAAATGTGAATAAAATATCTAAAAAAGGAGGAAATGATGCTCAATCTTTTTTAAATCTACTTAATTATGTAAATGAACAAAACTATGATGAAAATGATATTATATATTTTGTAGAAGATGATTATTTACACCATGAAAAATGGATAGATATAATGTTAGAGGGATTTGAACATATAGGAGCTGATTATTACACTTTATATGACCACCCTGATAAATATGAAGGCCAGGCTTCTTATATTCCTCATATGTATGAGAATTTTACTTCTAAAATAATTGTAACTCCTTCTTGTCATTGGAGAACTGTTCCTTCTACTACAAACACTTATGCTTGTTTAGTAAAAACTTTAAAAAAGCATTTTCCAATACATGTTCAATATTGTGATTTAGTTGAAAAATGGACTAAAGATTATCATAAATTTATTCATTTATGGAATGAGGGTTCTAACCTTTTATCTTGTATTCCTGGGTATTCATCACATATTGAAGGGGGTATGTTAAGCCCTGTATATGATTGGGAAAATTTAATTAAATAAAAAAACATGAAAGTAGATTTAAAATCTAGTACTAAAAAACAAGGAGAATATGTCACTCAAATTTTTCATTTTGTAGGTGGAGTCAAACGTACATTTGAAAATATTAAAACTTCCCAAATTAAACAGGGACAGTTTACTAAATTAGTTACTAAAGATGGAAGAATGATACTTGTTAACGATCAAAATGTTTTATGTATAGAAGTTTTTAATGAAGAGTAAAATTTTAATATTAGGAGATGGTTTATTAGGGTCTGAGCTTTATAAACAGAATAAGTGGGATTTAAAATCAAGAAAAAATTGTGGTTTTGATATAACTGATATTTCTACTTTTTCCAAATTAACAGAAATTGAATTTGGAGTAGCTCAACATTTCCCTTATGATACCATAATTAATTGTGTAGCTAATACTGACACTTACAACCCAGAAAGAGAAAAACATTGGGATGTAAATGTTAAAGGAACAAAGAATTTAATTGAGTTTTGTAATAGATGGAAGGTAAAACTAGTTCATATTTCTACTAGTTATCTTTATACTCATTCAAAAGAAGATGCTACAGAAGAAGATGTTCCTGTACATTGTGCTACTTGGTATGGTTATACTAAACTTATTTCAGAAGCATTAGTACAATTAGAATGTAAAAACCATTTAATTTTAAGAACTATTTTTAAACCTACTCCTTTTCCATATCCAAAAGCTTTAACTAGTCAAACAGGAAATTTTGATTACATTGATAAAATATGTGTTTTAATAAAAAAGATAATAGAAAGTAAAGCTACTGGGGTATATAACTTAGGCACAGATAAAAAAACTATTTATGACTTAGCTAAAAAAACTAATCCTGATGTGGGAAAGTTAGACTTTTTAAATTTTCTAACCCCTAAAGATATTTCAATGAATTTAGATAAATTAAACAAAAAACTTAACTTATGATATCAGCTATTATTACAACTTATAAAGAACCGGAAGCATTAGACTTATGTTTACAATCAGCAGTTGAGGGCCAAAAAAATCAAAATGAAATTATTGTAGTAGTAGATGGTTACTATGATGTAAATAAAAAAATATTAGATAAATATGAAGACCATATTAGTATTCTTAATTTAGAAGAAAATGTAGGTATGGTAAAAGCTATGAATTTAGGTCACTATAATGCCACTAATGAATTAGTATTCCATGTTCAAGATGATAATGTTTTTCCTAAAAATTGGGATATAATACTAGAAAAAAATTGGAAAGAAGGGTGTGTAATTACTCCAAATCAAATAGAACCCTATCCTAGTATGTTTCCACAATTTAATATTAAAGATTTAGGGAGAGACCCTAAAGAGTTTAATTTAAAAGCTTTTTGGGATTATGAATCTACTATTTCAAAAAATTTACAAGAAGAATGTGGGTCAACTTTTCCATTTTTGATTTCTAAACAAGATTATTTAAAAATAGGAGGATTTGATGAATCATATCCCGGTCCTTGGGTTGTTGATTGGGAATTTTTTATGAAATGTAAACTATCAGGATTAAAAATGGTTCGTAGTTGGGAACTTTATTTTTACCATTTTGTTTCTTTAGGAACTAAATCACCTTCTCAACTTCAAGAAGCTAAACTTAAAGAAGAATTATGCCATAAATACGCTTTATACAAATGGGGAGCTCCTATCCAACATAACCCATCTGATAATTCAAAATTTATATCTTTTAATTAAAAAATTTTATATGAGATTAATTATAGGCATACTAATATATTTAGCAGCACATACTATAACTTGGTTCCAATTAAATGGGCAATTTATTTGGACTTGGTTTGAAAAAAATAAATTTATATTAGCATTATTTGGTATTCCAATCTCATACTTATATATTTATGGTACGAAATATATAGTCCAACATTTTAATGGGGTTATGTGGCCTAATCGTTTTATTGGGTTTGGTATTGGTATATTAGTATATGCTTTATTTGTAGGAATATTTTTTAAAGAAGGTATAACTTTAAAAACTTTAGTTTCACTTTTATTATCTTCTTTTTTAATATTTATGCAAATATTTTGGAAATAGAAAAAGAATTTTATATTTTTATGTTAATATGAGGGAAAAGAAAATAAAAAATTTAGCTAGAAATATAGGAAAAGGAATTAATATGAAAAAAAATATTAAATCTTTAAAAGGTAAAGAAGATCAATTTTTAGTTGAATTAATAGAATCTTTATGTGAGTTAGAATCAATAGTTAATACTACAAGCACTTTAGGTATAAATCTTTTTATTTATGAAGAAAAATATGTAAACATTATTAGAGCTTTATTAATAGAAATATATGGAGAAGCAAAATGTAATATTATTATTTGGTGGGTATTTGAAAGTATAACTCCCGAAGGAAAAGTTTTACCTTTAGTTGATGAAAAAGGTAAAGAATATAATATTAAAACTCCTAAACAATTAGTAAAATTTTTAAAAAAAGTATAACATGAAAAAATTATTATTATTATTATTACTTTTCCCTGTTTATTTAACAGGACAAACTAGACAATTTAGACCTGATAAACAGCCTTACATTGAAGTAAATGCAGGTGTGGGTGTTGAATACATGTGGGAACTGAGCAACCGCCCTTTTACATCAGTAACATTTGGCACAACTATTGATATGGGTGATTACAGTTTAATTGATATGCAAGCAGGTTTTGGGTTTCCATCTGTAGTAACTGGTAAATTTGGTTTAGGATCCTACTTTGGGGAAAAAGAAACAATCCCAATGATATTAGGTATTAGATTATACCCTATAATGTTGTACACTCAATTATATATCCCTCATAAAAATCAAGGACTATTTTCAGTAACAATTGAAATAGGTACAGGAGGTTCAAGAGCGTTAGGTTATACAAACATATTAAACGTAGGTTATAAATGGCCAATTACATTTAAAAAAAAAGATGAAAAAAGTAGTTTGCATAAACGATAAAAAACTCCCACTAGGAGCTGAAATAATAAAAAATAGAGAGTACTTAGTAGAATCAGAATTTATAAATAATTTTGATCAAAAGGTATTTATTATAGAAGGTATAACTAATGAGGGTAGAACTAAAATGGGTTTACCTTGGAAAGGGTACAATGCTAATAGATTTGCCGATATAGAAACATTAGTGGAAGAATCATTTGAATACTCTTATGAACTATATGACTAAAAAACCAGTGGAATAAACAATGTATTGGAGCTTTTAAATTAGGTAGTGATCAAAAATGGATGAAAATTAATGGCTAAACCAAAACCAATATCAAAAGAAATGTGTTTAGCAGCAATGGCTAAAACCAAATCGGTATTAGCAGCTGCTAGGTATTTAAATTGTTCTTATCAACATTTAAAACCTTATATGAAATCTTATAAGGATGATGAAACAGGTTTATCATTGTTTGAATTACATAAAAATCAAAGTGGAAAAGGTATACCAAAATTTATGAGTGATACCCCATTTGGTAGAAAAACACCTGCAATTGATGACATAGTAAATGGTAGAGCAGATGCTTCATCGTTTAATTTAGAAAAAGTTAAATTTAAAATGATTGAAGCTGGGTATTTATTAGAACAGTGTTATTATTGTGGTTATGATGAAAAGCGAGATATAGATGGTAAATTACCATTACTAATGTTTTTTAAAGATGGAAATAAAAATAATTTCCAAGATGGTAATGATCAAATGTCTTGTTATAATTGTTATTTTTTAAATATTGGTAAAATATTTAATGAAAAAGATATTGAAAAATTAGAAGGACATTCTGTTGTATATAACACAACAGATAATTCAGATTTTCAGTTAGATGATTATCATAAAAGTAAATTAAAAGATTTAGAAAACTGGAATAATAAGATAGAAGATGACCCTTATTCACTTGTTTCTAGAAAAAAATAATATGTATAATCGAATGAAAAATAAAAAGCATAATAAGATAGTTAAAGAATATGGTAAACAGAAAGAACATCATTTAGAAAAACTAGCTTCTAAAATGCTTAAAAATGATGAAAAGTTACAACAATTAAAGGGTAAAAATGTTAACCCTAAGTTTTTAAATTTATTTTAAAATGAAAGATAAAATGGCAACAGAAATTAATGTTTTTGACAGTGATGAATTTGAAAAACTGGTTTCTGAGAAGGATATTAGAATATCAAACGCATTAGTAGACACAATTTTAAAAAATCTAAAAGGTAGAAAAAGACACCTTCATGCTTTGTCTATAATGGTTGAACAAGAACAGATGGTATATGATATTACAATAGATAGGAATGAGTTTTTATCAACATTAGAGATGAGTATACCTATTTATGAACAAGTTGAAGAATTTGAAAAATGTGCTGAGGTTATGAAAGCTATAAAATATTTGCAAGCTAAATCTAAAAAAAATGATACATAAATACACACATCCTTATATGTGTCCTGCTTTAGTTGTTTTAAATGGTAAAAAATACCTTCTCCCTGAATGGAAAGAAGTTAGTTTATCTACAACTTTAGATGATATAGTTTGGATTAAATCTAAAAATATAAATAATGAGTAAAAATTCTCCAAAACAAAGACTTATAACATTAAAAAGTTGGTTAACTACAATTAGGACTCCTAAAAGAAAAAAAACAATTAAAACTTAATAATATGAAAATAATATTTTTATTTTTTATCTTTTTATTATCTGTTTTAGGGTATAGCCAATGTGATAATGGGACTAATTATTACCCTTCTTCTATTTATACTCCAACTATTGGAACTTGGGGTTACGCTTCAACATGTAACTGGGCAGGGGAAGTAATCCAAGTAAATATAACTTCAGGTGATACTTACCAATTTTCAACATGTGCTGGAAATGGTGGTGTTCAAGCTTCATATGATACACAAATAACTTTACGTGATGGTAGTGGAGCTTTACTAGCATATAACGATGATTTTGCTGGTTGTTCTGGGTTTACATCTTATTTAGATTGGGTAGCTACATATACTGGAGTTTTATATGTGCATTTAAGTGAATATTATTGTGCTTCAAATTTTGTTTGTACCCAAGTAATGATACATAGAAAAGAACCAGTTGGGTTACCTGTTGAATTATTATTTTTTAATGGTGAAAAGAAAGAAGAATTAAATTTAATTGAGTGGGCTACAGCTTCTGAATACAACTCAGACTATTTTTTAGTTGAACATAGCAGTGATGGGAATGAATGGAAACAGTTATCTGAAATATCTGCAATGGGGTATTCAAATACATACACACAATATATTCTTTGGGATTGTAATGTACTACCTATAACTAACTATTATCGTTTATCCCAATTTGATTATGATGGTCAATATGAAATATTTGAACCTATTGCTATTGATAATAGAAAAAATAGTTCTAGAATTGTAAAATATGTTGACATAATGGGTAGAAAAATTAACTTAGAAACAACTAAAGGTATAATATTTGAAGTTTATGAAGATGGATCTTCTAGAAAGATATTTAAACCTTAAGTTTTTTTTGGAAAATTAAAAAGTTTTTTATATATTTAAATAAATAAAAGTTTTGAAAAATGAATGAAAAAGAACTACATTGTCACTATAGTGATTTACCATCCCCTTCTGCTTATGTAGAAGATATGGATTATGATGGGATGGGTAACCAAGGGAGATTTCCTCCTAAAAAAAACCAAATAAATAAAATGAAAAATTTTATTAAAAAAATTCAAATTTGGCGTATTATAAGGAATTTAGGAAAATCTAAAAATAGAATATTATGAATGGAATAGAATATGTAGCAATCGTATTTGGTGTGATTGTATTAGTTATATGTGTTATGGCGGATAGTTGGAGAAAAAGAAACAAATAAAATGAGTAAAGGAAGACCAGCAGAAAAGTCTATTACTACAGTTGTTGTTTATAAAAAACCAACAGGAAAAAAACATTGGATGTTAATAACAGAGGATGGGGTTGATGATATTATTAATTCTAGAAAGAGGAACTCTTTATTACCAAGTAATTATGAAATAGTAGAGATAGGAATTGGTGAATCGCTTGCTGAACAATATAAAAAAGAATACAATATTAAATGAAACAACTTTATAAAAACGGTGATAACTGTTATTTTATCCATAGAGATATACTTATTTCTCATTTTGCTGATGAAAATGGAGTATTAAATATGGATAATGTTAAAATATGGAGAGATGGGTTAAATGGAGTTGATCATGTTTTACGAACTGATTCTCATTTTTTATTTGTAGAAACAATCCAAGAAGCTAAGGTAATAGAGGAATAGTTTTTTAAATTTTATTTTCGTATATTTCATCTAAACTTAAAGGATGAAATTAGTTTTAAATAAAAAAGAAATTGAAGAACCTGTCAGAAAATTCATTGTATTAAATGAATACTGTCAGGTTTTTTGTGGTCTTAAACATGGTTTGCCCGCATTTAGTGATAATATTGATGATGCTAAACCATTAGAAAATCAACGTCAAGTTGAAATGATTCAACGTGGAACTTTATTCAAACTAGAGAAAAGTTATTTATAAGGGACAAAAATTCTAAAATTAAGTTTCGTATATTAAAATAAAATAAAAGTTATGAGAGATGATTATAAATACCCATATCGGGTAACCACCAGAACAGAAGAAAGGGAATTAAATGATATTTTATATGGTTTAATAGGTTTGCCCTTTATATTACCTTTTATAGTAGTAGACTATGTTGTATTGTTTATACTTAAACCTTTTTCTTTAAATACTAACTGGAAAACATTTTTTGTGTTTACTGTTTATATAGTTTTAATTGGGTTACTTTTAAACTATTTAGGTTGGTTAACACCAATATTAAAATTTTTATCATTAGTTTGGTATTATTTTATGAAAGCTTTTTCTTAAAGGAATAAGTTTGTAAAATTAGTTTTCGTATATTATAGTATAAATTTAAAAAATAAATAAAAGTTATGAATGTAGAAAAAAGACCAATGGTCACAGAAAAGAAAAGAGGTCGTGGACGCCCTAGAAAAGTTCAAAATGTGGTTGCTATACCATCATTAATTGATTTTGATAAAATTACAAAGTTAAATGATTTAGATATTGATTCTAGAATGTTAGAATCTATGCAAATAGGAATCCCATCTTTAGATAATTTATTTTCATTTGAAAAAGGAATACCATGTTCTTCTAATACAATGATAATAGGAGACCCAGGTGTAGGTAAAACAACTGTTATGTTAGATATTCTAGCTTCAGTCCAAAACCGAGATAGAAAATGTTTATTTATATCAGGTGAAATGGGTAGAAAACAAATGTTTAAGTATACTGAAAGATTTAAACATTTTGGAATAGTAGAAACATTATTTATGTCAGATTATCTAGATTATAACACTAAAGATGTTATGGAGCAAGTATTAGATAGGGGATATGATTGTGTTTTGATTGATTCCATAGCTGAAGTTCTAAGTGGTGTTCGTGATGATAATGGTTGGGATAGAAAAACAGCTGAAGCTTGGTTAGTAGAAAATTGTGTTAGGAATAATAAAGGTGAAAATAAAGAAAATAAATTTACCTCATTCCTATTAATACAACAAGTTACTAAATCAGGTGAATTTGTAGGATCAAACCGATTAAAGCATATGACTGATTCATTATTAGAGATGAGACGAGAGTCTGAGAGAGATGGTGGAGGGACTTATATGTCATTTCAAAAGAATAGGAATGGAAATGTTGAGGATAGAATGAATTTCTTCATTAATAACTCAACAGTGGAATATAGCTCAGCTGTTAATGTAAATGAGTAATAATTAAGAAACCCGAAAGGGTTTCTTTTTTAAAATTAATAGTTATGAGATTAGACCCATACATAGAAAATAGCAAATTTAATGATGAAATAAAACATTTATTAAATAGAGTATTAGATGAAGAATTTAACGGTGATTGGAGCTTACTTTTAAATGATATGATGTTACATGCCGTAACAGATGAACAATATGAATTAGCAGCTCTTATTAGAGATTATTTAAACCAAAACAAAGACAATGAGTAAAAAACCAAAGAATATTATAGAAAAAAAGTGGTTAATAATTAAAACCAAATCAAAAGAAGACAATTATGATTTAGAAGAACTAGATCATTTAACTAGTGATTTAATAGCACACCTAGCTCAATTAACAGATAGGGGTATAGAGGAAATAGATGGTGTATCAATTAATATGTACAAAGATAGAACTTGGTTAACCATAGAAAAACTAGGACTTCTTCCTGAATATAGGGATAGTGATAGTGATGCTGAATTAGAAGAAATCATTGATGATTGGAATTCATATGATGATAGTGATGATGAACCTGTATATGATGAGGATCAAATAGCAGAAAGAATTAGGGAAGATGAAGCCCATAATTCATTTTATTCAGAAAATTTATAGACATGAAAAATAAAAATTGGTTTAGAAAAACCTCCTTAAAAGAATACAACTCAGGGCTAGTTTCACCTAGTATTTTACCTAAATATGAAAAACATGGGTTTAATCTAGAAACAAAAGCTACTAAGTTATTTTTTGATATGTACACATTACATATGAGACTATTTGGTAGTGGTAAAAATATGCCCGTTATTTATTTTAATAAAGAGGAAGGTTTAGTAGAGGATTGTATTGATATAAGTACACATCTAAATAACCCTAAAGATGGATATAAAGTAAAAGATTGGAATAAACATATTGAATTGATTATATCGTTACAAGATGAATTTAAACAACTAATGAGATTAATATATAAAACTATATATCAAGTTAAAAATATTGACAGTACCTCAACATATGACACTGATAAAAATGCTCATTCTAGTAATCAAGGTAGATGGAAATTTTATCATGGGAATAAAAGAAACGCTAAATCTAGATTTAATAGAGGATAATTTTTTAAATAAAGATTTTCGTATATTACAGTTATAAAAAATAAGTTATGATTAAAGATAAAGTAGCATATACAAGACGAATGGTTGATATATTAAAAAAAGATTTTAATCAACAGGTACTTAATGTGGTAGTATACCATTATTGGAAACTACCATATAATAGTGAAGAACGTAATAAGTGTAGTGAAATATTAGATGAATTAAAAATTAAATAAAAGTTATGAGAAGATGGTTAGAAGATAAGTATTGGCAACAAATTGAAGAGCTAGAATGGTCTAAAGATGGTGATTATAAAAGAATTAAACAACAATTAATAGATAATTTCACCCCCTCAGAAATAAAACAACTTGATGTGTTTGTTCGCAGCAAAGTAAATGAATTAAGTCAACGATTCCATGATGACTGGCTAGGAGACCCAGGTATAGATGTTAGTGATGATGGATGGAGTGATTTGAAAAATGAGGTTGTAGGTAGAGGAAAAGAATTTTATGAAAACATTACAGTAGAAAAACTACAAGAAATGGCTACTAATAATGATTACAATGAAAGCTTTTCATATTGTTTTCATATTACATTTTATAATGAAAAAAGTGAAGAGGAAAAAAGAACCCAATTTCAACTAAATAAACCAAAACGAATTGAGGAGTTTATAAGTAAAATAGATAGTTTATATGATGAATATCATGCTGAACTTTATCAAAGTGGGGTTTTTCACTATTTAGAAGGAGCAATAAGAGAAGCTAGAAAATTAAAATAATAAGTTATGAATGAATGTAAAAATTGCCACGAAACAGAGTTATATGGAGATGAAATATGCCCTGATTGTGGAAGAGAAGGTTAAATAAGTTTTGCCTGTACAGGAGGATTAGGCTTTACAGGCGATATTTCGTATATTATAGTATAAATTTAAAAAAATAAAAGTTATGTTTACAGATCAAAATTCGGAAGAATTAAAATTTCTAAGTAATGATGAAATCAGAGAGGTAGCACCAACAGTATTTACTGAGACGCCTGCTGAAAATGTTTCAAAACATTACACACATATTCCAACAGCACAAGTGCTAGAAGATATGAAAAAATTAGGTTGGGGAGTAGTTAATGCCCAACAAGTTAAAGCACGTAAAAATACCACTAAAGGCTTCCAGAAACACTTATTAACGTTTCGAAACCCTGATGTTGTTATTAATGGTGCAGATGGTGATACAGTATTTCCACAAATATTATTAACAAATAGCCATGACGGTAAAAATGCTTTTACATTTACAGCTGGTTTGTTTAGGTTAATTTGTTCAAATGGGTTAGTTGTAGCTGATCAGAAATTTGAAGATGTCAAAATGAGACATATGGGATACACATTTGAAGATTTGCAAGTGCAAATTAAGGAAATGGTTGAGCGTTTACCACTAACAGTTGAATCAATGAATAGAATGAAATCAATTGAGTTAACAACTGATCAAATGAAGGATTTAGCTCATAAGTCACTCACAACCAGGTTCACTGAGGAACAACTAAAAGTAGTTGATATTAACTTAGATGAAATAATCAACCCAGTTCGTGATGAAGATAAAGGTAATGATTTATGGAGTGTATTCAATGTAATACAAGAAAAAATCATTTCGGGAGATTTTACTTATATGTCAGGTGATAGATCACGTAAGGCAAGAGAAGTGAAAAACTTCAAACAAGACATGGATATTAACAAGAAGTTATTTGCATTTGCAAGTGAGTTAGTACCTGAAGAAATCGCTTCATAACCGATTCTTTTCCACTGAGGGGTTTTTTGAATTAATTATTTCAGCAACACAATCAAATTAAATAAAAAACCCCAAGGTGGTTTTTGAATCAAATAAAATCAAATTATGGAAAATATAGATATTATTATTGATGGTTGTACTAAACAAAATCCGATTAGTCAACAAAAAGTATTTGAATTGTATTATGATAAAATGTTAATAGCTTGTTCATTTTATATTAAAGATAAACATACAGCTAAAGATATAGTACAAGAGAGTTTTATTAAAGCATTTAATTCTTTTAATACATTCACTAAAAACACCCCTTCATCATTATATAATTGGTTAAAAAGAATAGTAGTAAATAAATCTATTGATTTTTTAAGATCAAATAAATTAAAAAATAAAGTATATTTAGATGATATAGAGTTTAAATACTCCACTATTAATGATGAAGAAATTAAAGAGTTACATGAGACAAATAAATTAAAAGCTGAATTAGCTCTAAAAGCTATAGCTCAATTATCTCCTGCTTATAGGAAAGTTTTTATAAAAAGAGTTCTAGAAGAAAAACCCCATCAAACTATAGCTGATGAATTGGGTATAAGTCTGAGTTCATCTAAAACTAACTTTATGAAAGCTAAAACTAACTTAGCTAAAATATTGAAAATTGAGTATAAGGTTAAAGAGTTATTAGATTAAAAGGAATAAAATTTTAAATAAGATTTTCGTATATTACAATTATAAAAAAATAAGTTATGAAAAAGTATATTGGTAAAACTATTGAATTATTCCCTGGTGATTCTCAGGAAAAGATAGGTATTGTGAAAGATGTTTTTGATGATGGT
>MDSZ01078982.1_pt1 | contig 22517 bp, 27 predicted proteins | sample 811201 | NCBI WGS metagenome assembly MDSZ01 (sample SAMN05326647, study PRJNA326480) | marine metagenome | isolation source: seawater | place: Indian Ocean: North | collected 2010 | reverse complement strand
GTGGAGTTTGCAGACCGTTACAAGCCCTAACAAATAATGATTTTTCCATTGCCTTGCCTTCGCTGTCGCGTTTCTAATTAACAATGTAAGATTTCGTTTATTTCTAGATTTTTAGACAACTTTTCTCTCGGGGTAGACGGTCATTTCTGACGCGGGTGAGACGTCCTTGTCGTAGTCTACATTTTCGAAATCGAACCCGTAAATCTGCATAAAGTCTCTTCGATAACCTTCGAAGTCTGCTAAACGATCCATAGTGTCAGAGTTGAATTTTGTCCAGTTTTCGGAAACATAATCTTGCACCTCTTTTAAAAGTTCATAATTATCTAACCTTATTCTCCCAGATTGATCTAAATTAATTTTAGATCCGCTATATAGTTCTTCAGAAAAAAGTCTGAAGACTTGCTCGACACAACCCTCGTGCATGTTCCTGTCTTTCATGATTTTAAACAATAACGATAAGTATACTGACATTCCGGGTATCGCAGACGCGGCTTGGGTAACCAAACCTTTCATAACTGCTAGATAGGCTCTGCCTTTTTTTCCTGATGATTTCTGAGATATGGCGTGGGCCGCTCTCTGTAGGTCTTCCTTTGCTTTTCCGATAGTCCCTTGATTATATATCGGCCAAGTAACTTCGCTTCCGATGTAAGTATAGTTTGTGGTGATGAACCCTTCAGAGAGTAAATCCCTATTCATAAGTTCTTCTATCCACAACTCCCAATCCTCTCCGCCCATTACTTTTACTGTATCTAAAATCTCTGCGTCGCTTGCCGCCTCAAGCGAGATATTGCGAATCTCCTTGGTATTGAGATCGACTGTCACCCCGTCATAACCAGAACCAATCGGTTTCAAAGTCGATCTTGCAATTTCTCCATCGGAGAGAGCACGCGATGGCGCTGCAAGTGAGTAAACAACAAGATCAACTTGGCCGAGATCACGCGAGATAAGGTCGCAAACCTGATGCTTTATTGTTTTTGAAAACGCGTCTCCGTTGACGTTTGCAGAGTAAATTCCCTCTTTTTCTGCAATCCTTGAAAAAGCTGCTGTTCGATACCAGCCGGGTGAACCTGTTTTAGTTGGCTGCGGGGGACGTTCTAGAAAAACCCCAACAGACGCAGCGCCATACCCAAAGCTCGCGCTAATTCTCGAAGCCAAGCCATATCCTCCCGAAGCGCCAATAATCAAAACTTTCTCGGGACCATCAGACCGCCCACCTTTTTTCTTGACATAATTTATCTGGTTCTGAACATCAACTTCACAACCAGTCGGATGAGTTGTGGTACAAATAAAGCCGCGTATTTTTGGTTTAATAATCATGATCCTTTTTGCCTATAACTGATCCACATGAGAAGAAGTCCTAACAAAATCATTGGAAGGGAAAGAAGCTGACCCATAGTTGTCCCAACGAATAAAAACCCGATATGGGTATCGGGGGCACGAAAAAGTTCAGAAATAGTTCTTAAAGCTCCGTAAGATATAAGAAAAAACGCGGAGACTGACATAATTGGGCGATTTCCCTTTGAAAAAGCCCATAAAAAAAAGAATAGTATCGGTCCCTCTAGAATCGCTTGATATAGGCTAGATGGATGCCTACCTAAAGTTTCACCTGGGAATATTAGCGCCCATGGAACGTTTGAAAAACGTCCAGGCAATTCTGTGTTGATAAAATTTCCCAATCGTCCACAACATAGCGCGATTGGGATAGAGGGAGCGATAAAATCAGTAACTCTAAAATATTGGATTCGCTTTTTTAACGAGTAAATCGCTATTGCAAACAAAACCCCCAAGAGCCCGCCATGGAAAGACATCCCTCCCCTCCAGATTTTAAAGATGATTAAAGGCTCTGATATAAACTGATCATAATTATAAAAGAAGGTATATCCGAGACGGCCGCCCACTAAAACTCCGGCGACCGAATAGAAAACGATGTCACTGATACTTTCCGAGTCCCATTGCAACTTATCTCTTCTAGCGCGGAAGTATAAATTAAGCCAGACCAAGCAAATGCCCACCAAATAGCTGAGTCCGTACCAATGGATCTGCAAAACACCGATATTCAATGCCACTGGGTTTATTTCTGGATATTGAAGCATTCTCTTGGCATATTTAGGAAAATTCCATTATCTGTCAAAGCATTCTACCAATAAACCGATTTTTTTTATGTGTCTAATTCTTTTTGCTATCAACCCTAACCCTCAGTACAAGCTTATTCTAGCTGCTAATAGGGACGAATTTTTTGAAAGACCAACAGCCAGAGCTAAATTTTGGGATCGAAAAGGAAGGATACTCGCTGGGAAAGACTTGCAAAAGGGAGGGACCTGGCTGGGCCTAACAAAGCATGGAAGGTTTTCTGCAATAACAAATTTTAGGCCGCCAAAAACCGATATTTCCTATGTGCGCTCGAGAGGAGAGCTTCCGGTGACTTTTTTAAAAAAGAATGATTCACCTGAAGATTTTATAAAGTCGATTGCTAAAAGCCAGGAGGAATACAATGGGTTTAATTTGTTGGTTAGTGACCTAAAAGAATATTACTACTATAGCAACAGAATCAAAGCTAATCAGAAGTTAGAAAAAGGTTTTTATGGGCTGAGCAATGAGGCGCTCAACTGCGGGTGGCCAAAGGTTAGAGATGGACGAAAAAAGTTAATGCGCCTAGTAGAGCAAGGCTTTTCAAATTCAGATCTTTATCAACTTCTAGAAGATGAAGGCTCCTCTGAAGAATTATCCGCCAGCTTCATTTGGGGCGAGAACTATGGGACCAGGGCGATGACTATCTTAACTATTGATTCTTCAAACAAAGTCTTATTCGAGGAGAAAACTTTCGGACCCCTCGGTAAATTTGAAGAGCTTGCAAGTTTCGATTTTAAGTTAGACGTGTATTCTGTTTAACGTTTTAAGCGTCTGAAGAGAAGCGGATTAGCTGAAGTAATGCCTTTCGATATACGTCCCTCTTAAAATTAACAACTTGGCTCAGTGGAAACCAATAGCTCACCCATTCCCAATGATCGAATTCTTGATCCTCAAATCGATCAACTTTTATGTCTGTATCTTCACCCAAAAACCTGAGCAGAAACCATTTTTGCTTTTGTCCTTTGAAAGGAGTTTTGTTTTTACTAAGAAACTTTTTCGGAAGACGGTATTTTAACCAACCTTTCGTTTGTCCCAAAACCTTAACGTGAAAGGGCAACAATCCAATTTCTTCTTCAAGCTCTCGGAACATCGCTATTTCTGGGGTTTCTTTTTTATCTATACCGCCCTGGGGAAATTGCCACGAGTCTTCGCCATAGCGACGAGCCCACAACACTTTGCCAGCGTTGTTGATCAGAATAATTCCGACATTGGCTCTGTAGCCGAACTTATCAATCAATTTATTATCACTTTCTTAAACACAATTTAGCGGACAAATTTCTCTTATATTTCATTCTGCTTTAGAATCCTATCAATCGGCCACTCCACAAGAACTTAGAAACTTCATCGGGGATTTTTGATGAATTTAATAATATTCGATCTTGATGAGACTCTAATAAATGTTGATAGCGATGTCGAATGGGGGCGCTATTTAATCGACAAAAATTTGGTTGATTCCAATGAATGGAAATCAAAAAATGAAAAATTCTATTCTCAATATAAAAATGGGCAACTTGACATAAACGAATATTTATTGTTTTCCTGCGAACCCCTAAAAAATATAGACATAGAACTTTTAAAAAGGCATCGTGATGCATTCATAACCGAGCGTATCGAACCAAACATTTTAAAAAAGGGCCAAAAACTAATAGAAAAACATCGCAGCAAAGGTGATGAACTACTAATCATAACAGCTACGATCGAGTTTATAACAAAGCCAATTGGGTCCTTAATGGGCATTGAGCAGATCATTGCTCCTGTTCCCGAGTTCAAAAACGGGGTGTATACAGGAAATACTGTTGGTATACCAAGTTTTGGGAAAGGGAAATTACATCGACTTAATCAGTGGCTAAAAAAAAATGATAAAACTTTTGACGATATAACTTTCTACTCGGATTCACATAATGACATTCCTCTTTTGAGTGCAGTAACTAAACCGGTCGCTGTTGATCCGGATCCAATCCTTCTGAGGGAATCAAAAAAAAGAAACTGGCGCGTCATTACCCTACGGTAGATACATGAAAAAACTATTAAAGTTTACATGTCTATTCGGTTGTATCCTCATCGCCTCCTGTGAATCAAAAATCTCTGAAAGAAAAGACAGAGCGATGAACGAGAAAAAACTAAGCGAAATCATAAGTCTAGAACATGAAAAGCTTTTAAAGGCAACAGTTCAGAAAATAGAGCTGCTTTCGGAAAGTACAAAAAAATATCTAGAGACTCTTATGGAAGAGGATCGATTAAGATGGCAGGAGACCTGGCGCTCCGCACACGAGTCATTCATCGCAATCACCTTTCTTCCAATGAATAAGAATTTTTCAAGAATCGAAGCATGGCCTCTCAGCCCTGGTTTCTTAGATTCATTAGAGAACTATCCCTACTCTGGCATAGTCAACGATTATACAATCCAAATAACGCCTGAGGTACTAAGAGCTCAGCACATGATTACTGATCCCAGTGAGATTTCGCTGGGCTTTCACGTTTTAGAATACTATGCGTTTGAAAGAATCAGGGAGGATTTAAATGGAACGGAAGAGGCTAAGAAGCGCAGAAGATCTCTGATATCGTTAGTTAGTGATCTCTTAGTAGAGGAAATCAAAAAATTGGAGAATGAGATCCCCTCTAAACCCGAGACAAGTTATCCTGAACTGATTGCACATATAAAAGACAAAGTACAAAGAATTCATATTGAAATAAGAAGCGCCGAGCACTGTGCTTTTAGTAATAGCACCGAGGAAATAGTCAGGTATCAGTTAATGATTTTCATTGAAATTTTTAAGAATACGCTCGAGATAGACAAGTATCTTGAGGAAACATCACCAGATTTGAGTGAAGAAATAGAGCTCCTCTTAAAAGAAATTGAAAATTACGGCACCAAGACGGACCCTGCATATCTGGAAGGATTAATACCTAAACTTATCAAAATAGAGCAAATATTAGGCAACGTAGAATACCTTGCAGGATCGAACTGAATACAACAACCCCGTTTTTTTTAACATTAAATGTTCTCATGTCGGGTGATTTGTTGTCTGACGGAGGTTCTTCAGGTTGAGATTTAGTCGGGTCATATGCATGGAAACGTACTCAACTAAATCTCTTTTTTTTTCAAAGATCTCGATTTCGGTTCAATGGAAGATCGAATTTATTTTTTTTCACTGTAATTCAGCGTTTTAAAGAAAACCACCACTAGCTATCAAAATAGCAAGACGCTTGAAATGATCATTCTCTTGCACATGATTCATACCTAACGATCTAACTAGTTGGATGCCCGAATTTCGGGAACCGTATCCTCGATGAAATGCCTCCATAGTCAAGCCAAACATGAAAGCCTCCAAACGTCGGCTTTTCTCATAGCGTTTCAAAATATTTTGATGACGCACGCCTAGTCCCTCAATTTTAGCCATTGAGATTTCTTTTGCTAAAATTTCTGCGTCCGCAAAGCCTAAATTTCCTCCTTGACCTGCTAGAGGGTGAATCGTATGTGCCGAGTCTCCAATCAGAGCAACTCCATCTTTGACGTATTTCAACGCATGTTTTTGTTGCAAGGGAAAACAAAAACGCTTAGTTCGCATTTTAAGTTTTCCAAGTTTTTCCCGGGTTCTTACATTTAACTTCTTTTCAAAATAGTCCTCTGGTTGTAACCCAAAATCCTGAGTGGTGGACCATACAACTGCAAACTTCCCGCGATAAGAGAGCGGAAGAAGCGCCAGGGGTCCTTCTTTTCCAAACCACTGAAATGCGGTGCCGTTTGTTGGCCTTGTCGCTTCCACAACACAAACGTTGGCAGACTGATCGTAAGAATATCGTAGCGTTTTTATCCCAAGCGCTTGCCTCGCCGCCGAATTCGGGCCATCTGCTGCAACAAGGAGATCGCATTTCAAAAGGTCTGAAGTAAATGGATATTGCCAAAAAATTTTAATGTCTAAACTTTGCGCTAACTTAAGCATTGCCTGCTTAAGAGCTTCCGATTCGATTATTAAGCCTAAGCGGTCTTCCTGAATAGCCTTTGAGGAAAAGCTGACTCTCCCCACGCCATCAGAATCAGTAATAACTATTTCTTGAAAACTGGTTTTGGAAGAATCTTCTAGCTCATCTAGCGCTCCTATACTTTTCAGAAACTTAGCGGACCTCTTGTTGACAGAAATTACATTGGAGGACAGTCCAGAGGAAAGGATGGGGCGAGCTGATTTGTCGAATATGGTTACACTTTCACCACCTAACCTTGCCTTTATGGCAAAACTTAATCCAGATAAACCAGCGCCTACTACATTTATACTCGACATCGACAGTAACTCTTCATACCTTCAAAAGCCTCTACATTTTCTTGGTTCTCGTTTCGCAGTAAACGGTTAAGGCGCCCACTCTCGCAAACTCCTTAAGCTCAGTATAGTCCGACTCGTTTTCATCACTGTCGTTAACATCTTCCGATATTTCAGATATACGTCTAAAATCTTGGATGGTCTCTCTTATTATCTCGTTCTCACGAAAGCCTGAATGCACCCCAAATTTTACTGCGCCAGCAACGAAGCCAGAACACCAAGCAGACAACGCGATCACTTGTTCATTTAAGGGACTTTCATCTGTAGGCAGTGCTAAATCAAACTCGAAGCTCGAATACTCGTCCAGGCTTTCCGCACCCTGTTTTAAAACAGTTTTTATGACCGAAGCTAATTCTGCACTTGGGGAACCTCCAAGGTAGACCTCTAGCCAAATATTCAATTCATCTAGGCTAAAGTCCAGCCCAGCAGATGACATCATCCCAATGATCATTCCATGGAACTCAGAACAATGAAGAGGTATTTCCTGAGCTTCAAAAATTTCTTTTATTTCTTGGTAGATTTCCAATTTTATTTCCGCATTATCACAAATTAAGTGATACAACCCTTGAACAACAGTTCTTCACCGATTTATAGTGATAATACGTTCATCTTACAGAGCCGTCATGTGGAGATTCATCGCTTAGAAAAAAAAATTGATGCACTCATAACTTACTGCAAAGACTTAGAGAACAAAAACCTATTTTTGGAATCAGAACAAACTGCATTGAAGAAGGAAAGGGCATCTCTCGTCGAAAAAAATCGCGCGGCAAAAACAAAGATCGAGTTAATGATACAACAATTGAAATCGTTGGGAGATAGTTAGTTGAATGCATTCAAAACCATCGCGGTGTCAATACTAGGTAAAGAGTATCAAGTTAATTGTCCAATAGATGATTCAGACGCCTTGAATAAAGCGGTTCACTACTTAAACAAGAAAATGAATGAGACAAAAAAAAACAGTAGCACCCTAGGAATAGATAGAATCGCAATCATGACCGCGCTTAACCTTGCCAATGATTTACTCAAAAAAAATGCGCAACTTGACGAAGTGACAATCGAGAGAGATGAGCTCAACGATCAATTGAAAAATCAAAACAATATTATCGAGTCCGTATCAGATAAAATTGAGAATGTTATGGGAGAGTTTGAAAAAAGAAATCCCCAGTAGTAAAAATAGAGTTTGGCACCAGCTCGTTGGAAGCTATAATGGAGAAGTTCCCTGGATTGTTCGCCAGTCGATATGTCCTCGACCCTTTATGCGACACCCAGGAGGTCTTTTTTTATGGGCTATGTGCATGTCCGCGAGTCGGAACGCCTTTGTTCATATGGAGACCACCGCCTTGAACCGCCGGGTTCAAGGGCTTATCCGAACAGCGGCATTTTGGGGAACCTGAAAGCTTGAAATGAAGAACGAAATAAGGGCCTTGCTGAGGAAAAAACGCGAAGATATTCCTCCTCTAAAACGAAGCAGAAATTCTAAAAAAATTGCCTTAAATATACTGCGTAACCCTAAGCTCAGCCTGGGAAATAGACTTGGCTTCTACTTTGCCTCAAAGTACGAAGTTAATACAAAAATGTTGATTAATGCTTTTTTAAATCATGGGAAAGAGGTCTTTCTGCCGATAATTGAAGGAAAAGAAATATTTTTCGCTAGGTATGATCCACAAAGAACCACTATGATTGAGAACCGCTATGGGATAGGAGAACCTTCGAGACTAGAGGCAAACATGGTTTCGCCCTCCTCTCTGGATACAGTCTTTTTACCTATCTTAGGCTACAACAGCGCATGTTACCGGCTCGGGATGGGAGGGGGATTCTATGACCGGAGTTTTCAAAATCTAAAGGAAAAATCCCCAATTCGTATTGGGCTTGCATTTTCATTTCAAGAGGTAACTTTTGAACCTGAAAGTCACGATGTCCCATTATTTGGGATTTGTACGGAGGATGGCGTGACTTTTAGAAATGAGAGAAAATGAAAAGACTCGGACAAGTTGGCCTCAATATTAATTTTGCTATCATCTGTTTAAGATGAAATATTAGTTTTTAAAGTATGGCTGTGAGACAGATTTTAAAATTAGGAAATCCGAATCTTCGTCTGAAAGCAAAAGCCTATTCTTCGAAGTTGATCGGGTCGACTGTTTTTCTTCAAATTGTTAGCGATTTGCGTGACTCTCTTCGTGAAAGTGGGGGAATTGGCCTAGCAGCGCCTCAAATAAACATTCCATTTCGAATCCTTGTCGTTGAGATAACCAATACCTCAACTAGATATGGGGAGATACAGCCGCTTCCCTTCGAAGTTTATGTTAATCCAACTTTATCTGTCATCGATGATAAAAAGCAGGGATTCTGGGAAGGATGCTTATCAGTTCCAGGAATGATGGGCTACGTTGAAAGACCAAGAAAGGTAAAAGTTGATTATATTAGCGGAGAGGGACAGAAAAAATTCACGATTTTTGAAGATTTTCTTGCTACTGTTTTTCAGCATGAGCTTGATCACTTAAACGGAACGCTCTACGTAGATAAAATAGCAGATCCAGAGCTTTTTGCTTTCGAAGAAGAGTATCGAAAATTCCACGTTTAACATGTAAGACTTAAAAAAAGTAAAATAGGGCCTGTGGACCCAAATTAGGTTGATGAGACCTATCCTGGTCTTTGACACCAGGGGTCAGGATCGCCTTCCGAAAATAAATCAATACGCATTATCTGCCATCAGAGCAGCCACTCCTGGCAACGTTTTACCTTCCAAAAACTCAAGGAAGGCTCCACCTCCTGTTGAGATGTACGAGATCCCATCTCGCCCCCCCGAGCTTTCGATTGCCGAAATAGTATCGCCCCCTCCAGCGACAGAAAAAGCCTTACTTTCTTTTATCGATTTTCCTAATGCTCGCGTTCCAGCTGAAAACTGAGGTATTTCAAAAACTCCGAGCGGACCATTCCAAATAATAGTTTCCGCATCCAAAATTAAGTTTCGATTTTTGGAAATGCTTATCGGGCCAATGTCTAAAATGTGATCACTCGAGGAAACTTCATCTACTTTTTTAACACTCCATGCAGCAGCCTCATCAATCTCTGAGCTGACGACTGCATCAGTTGGAAGCACAATACGCCCGCAGTCCATAATCTCTTTGGCAACATCTATCATTCCCGGTTCATAGAGTGATTTGCCTATATTCTTACCAGCGGCCGCTAGAAATGTGTTAGCAATACCTCCCCCAACAATAATCAGGTCAACCTTCCGGGAAAGGCAAGTAAGTATTTGAAGTTTTGTCGAGACCTTACTGCCACCTACAATTGCTAAGACTGGTCTTTGAGGAGAAGAAAAAACTTTATCTAGCGCTCGAAGCTCCTTTAGGAGGAGCGGCCCGGCGCAAACAACAGGTGAGTATTTAGCTACCCCCTGCGTGCTTGCGTGCGCTCGATGAGATGTAGCAAAAGCATCCATTACAAATATATCGCAGAGTGCTGCTAACTTACGGCTCAATTTCTGATCATTAGCTTTTTCGCCGGAATTTACTCGGACATTTTCTAAAAGCAATATGTCTTCATTAATGAATTCGCAGCCGTTTAAATAATTGGGCTCTAGTCTGACTTTTAAAGAAGTCATTTCAGCCAGCCTTTTAGCAATAGGGCTAAGAGAAAATTGTCTTTGACTCTCTATTGGGACTCCTTCTCTCGGTCTACCGAGATGAGACATCAAAATCACTTTTGCTTTTTTTGAGACAGCATATTCAATAGTTGGTAAACATGCTTTTATCCGGGCTTCGCTCTCTATATGACCATCTTTTATAGGAACGTTAAGATCCTGCCTAATTAAAACTTTTTTGTCCGAGATTTCAAGGTCATGAAGTGAAATCATTTCCGTCATCAAATAATTCCTTCAACCGCCTCTTCTATATTTTCTGAGGTGAATCCATATCTCTCAAATAATTGCTTCCCTGGAGCGCTCGCACCAAAAGAATCGATTCCTATGATCACTCCTTCTGATCCAATATATTTATGCCAAAAATTAGTGTGGGCAGCCTCAATCGCTATTCGTTTGGTCACGTTTGGAGGCAGAACACGGTCTTTGTAAGCTCTGGGCTGTAACTCGAAAACCTCTACACATGGCATAGAAACCACCTGGATAGAAACTCCTCTTTTTGAAAATGCCTTAGCGACTTCAACCCCAAGGAAGACCTCAGATCCCGTTGCGATAATTAAAATATCAGGATGTGAACTAATCTCGGATATGATGTAGCCTCCTTTTGAAATTTCATTTATGGCGCCCCCGGTCCGATTTAAGGTCGGCAGGGATTGTCGACTAAATACGAGAGATGTTGGACCATCGGTTCGTTCAATAGCTGCTTTCCATGCAAAAACTGTTTCGACCGCGTCACATGGCCTCCAGACGTTCATATTAGGCGTCGTCCTAAGATTCGATAACTGTTCGATAGGCTGATGAGTAGGACCATCCTCGCCTTGGCCTATTGAATCATGAGTGTAAACAAAAATATTCGGGATTTTCATGAGTGATGCCATGCGAACCGCATTCCTAGCATAATCCATAAACACCAGAAAAGTGCCTGAAAACGGCCTCAGTCCTCCATGGAGCGCAATCCCATTGGTAATAGCAGTCATACCAAATTCTCGAACACCGTAAGAAATATAATTCCCGGAAGCGTCATCCTTTGTTAATGGATTAGCTTTAGACCAATCGGTGCAATTTGATCCAGACAAGTCGGCTGAACCCCCAATTAGATTAGGTATCATCGTGTCTAACTTTTCGATAACTAACCTAGATGCGTTTCTTGAAGCAATAGAAGTTTCTTCTTTTTGAAGCGCCGTAGCAAAGCTCATAAGAGAATCTGTCCAACACGAGGGAAGTTCCCGTTTCAAGCTTTCCTCAAACTCCCTAGCCAAATCGGGAAAGGTTTCTGTATATCGAGTAAATAGCTCTCTCCAATCTCGCTCTGCGGCCTCGCCTTTTTCAATGCAATTCCATGCATCGTATATGTCCTGAGGGATCTCAAAAGGTTCCCAAGGCCAACCAAGCGCCTTTCGGGTAAGAGCGACTTCGTCTTCACCTAATGGGCTGCCGTGGCTTGAAGCCGTGCCTTCTTTATTAGGAGAGCCGAAGCCTATTTTGGTGTTGCAAATAATAAGACAGGGTGCACTAGCTCGACGGGACTCATTTATTGCTTTGTCCAAATCACTCGTTGAGTGGCCATCGATATCCTCTATGACCTCCCAACCATAAGACCTAAATCGACTCGGGGTGTCATCGGTGAACCAACCTCTTATGTTGCCATCGATAGAAATCTGATTTGCGTCATAGATACATATTAAATTAGACAGATTCAGTGTCCCGGCGAGAGAAGCTGCTTCATGCGAAATACCCTCCATAAGGCACCCATCACCAACAAAAACATACGTCTTATGATCAACCACCTTAAATCCAGTTCTATTAAATCTGCTTGATAAGACCTTTTCTGCGATGGCCATGCCAACAGCATTGGCAAACCCTTGTCCTAGAGGGCCGGTCGTTGTCTCAATTCCGGGAGTTTCTCCATATTCAGGATGGCCAGCGGTTTTAGAATCCAGCTGCCGGAAATTTTTCAGCTGTTCTATTGAGAGATCATAACCAGATAGATGAAGCATCGAGTATAAAAGCATTGAGCCATGGCCGTTCGATAGCACAAATCTATCTCTGTCAGGCCAGCTTGGATTATTAGGGTTGTGCTTGAGGTGACCTATCCACAAGACTTCCGCAATTTCGGCCATTCCCATAGGAGCGCCTGGATGTCCGCATCCTGCCTTTTGAACTGCATCCATGGCGAGCGCTCGAATAGCATTAGCGTTTTTAGTTCCTTTTGGCATTGGGAAGCGCCTCTTGTTAAAACGACATTTTCTCTTAGGACTGGATAATCATCAATGGGGCAGCAGCGATTATGACTGCTTTTTCTATCATTCATAAAAGATTATGGTCGCGAATTGTGTGAATCTGATCGCACAAAGAGTAACATTAACATTTTTTTTAGAGATGGCCGATGGCAAAAAATTTTATATTCACTTCAGAATCTGTTAGCGAAGGGCATCCCGATAAGATGGCGGATCAGATCTCTGACGCAATTTTAGACGCCTATATAAAGAAAGATCCGAAAGCCAGAGTTGCCTGCGAAACGCTTGTAAAAACGGGGATGGTGGTTGTGGCTGGCGAAATTTCATCATCGGCGTCAATCGAGATCGAAGACATATGTCGCGAAGTGGTCTGTGACATAGGCTATGACGATACTCAAAAAGGCTTTGATGGGAATACATGCGCTATAATCAACGTTGTGGGGAAACAATCCCAAGATATCGCCTTGGGTGTAGACGGGGGCATTACCAAAGATCAAGGCGCTGGAGATCAAGGTTTAATGTTTGGCTATGCTTCGAATGAAACTGATGTGCTTATGCCAGCACCTATCACCTACGCTCATAGGCTTGTAAAAAAGCAAGCAGAAGCAAGAAGATCAGGGCAAATTAATTTCTTGGGACCAGATGCAAAAAGTCAATTGACGTTAGCCTATGATGCTGAGGGAAGTCCCTGTGGCCTGGAAGCGATTGTTTTATCTACGCAACACTGGGAAGGAATTGAACAAAAAGTGATTGAGGAAGCCGTTGTTGAAGAAATCATAAAACCCACACTTCCATCTGAGTGGTTCAACAAGAGAACGAAGATTTTTGTTAATCCAACAGGAAACTTTGTAATAGGAGGACCAGTTGGTGATTGCGGGTTAACCGGCAGGAAAATAATTGTGGATACATACGGAGGTATGGCAAGACACGGAGGAGGCGCTTTCTCCGGGAAAGATCCCTCAAAAGTTGACCGAAGTGCGGCTTATGCTGGTAGATACGTCGCAAAAAATATTGTTGCGGCTGGACTTGCAACTAAATGCGAAATTCAAATTTCTTATGCGATCGGTATCGCAGAACCGACATCTATTTCGATTAATACCTTTGGCACAAATATGATATCAGAGGAAAAAATTGAAGAATTAATCAGCCTGCATTTCGATCTCCGGCCAAAGGGATTGATAAAAATGCTTGAGCTTGAGAGGCCAATATACAGAGAGACGGCAGCTTACGGCCATTTCGGTAGAGAAGAAGAGGGGTTCCCTTGGGAACTTACCGATAAAAAAGAAGTCTTGAGCGAAGCCCTTTAGATCTGAGCCCTAAACGAGGGGAAAGTCAGATAGGTTAACAATCCAAACCAATTATTTTTGGGAGGGTCTTCCTACTTTAAATAAAGTAGCTAAAAAAATTAAATTGGGTAAGCAATAGTGTGAGGATACCGAGATTCTTCGTCAAATCGATTATCAATTTATCGCAAGTAATTTTGCTCGAAAAAGAGCAAAACTTACATTTGGTAAAAGTCCTCAGAAAAAAAAAGGGTGATTCGATTACCCTATTCAACGGAATGGGGCAGGAGTATTACGGTAAGATCATTAAAACTGACTTGAGAAAGACTGAGATTTTGATTACGAGTTTCTCTTCTGAAACTAGAACGCCCGTCAAAAAAATTCACTTAGGGCTTTGTATCTTAAAAAAAGACGCAATGAACAGAAGTATAGCTAGGTCCATTGAGCTCGGCGTTTATGAGATTACTCCCATATACAGTGAATTCTGCACAGTTCCCGAGAAGCTAATCAAAAAGCGAGCGGCTACTTGGCAAAAAATTGCGATTTCCGCTGCAGAACAATGCGGTCTTAATTTAATCCCTTCTATAAAGCCCGTATGCAGTTTGAGAGAGTGGATTCTGCAAACTTCAGGTAAGAAGCTTATCGCGCTTCAGTCAGGTGGCAAATTGGAAAAAGATTTTTTGGAGGCAAATTCTGTTTCTTTACTTATAGGTCCAGAGGGGGGATTCAGCGCAAACGAAATAAAATATGTGGATGAGGATCGAGTAAAAAAGTTTAGCTTGGGAAAACGAACATTGAGGGCAGAAACCGCGCCCATAGTCGCTATTTCACTAATTCATAGCTTATCTGGGGAGTTTTAGCCGAAAAAGCGTTTGGATTATCTAAGCGCACCAAGCTCTCTTTTAAATGAAACTGACCCAACGATTTTTTGCAGATCCATAATTAACTCCAATAGCTTCTCTGAGTCCAAGTTTTTATTCTCTTCGCTCTCTTTTAAGTTCTGAACAATATATTTGATATCCTTTTTGTGCCTTTTTAGTCTAAAAAACTCAAAAACCCCCTCAAGAATCCTTAAATTAGCATTTAAAGATCCTAGCTGTTCGTTGAAGTCAGAAACAAGCAGTAAATCATCAACTTGCTTAACGATGGTATCTTCTAGCCTGTCAAGAATCACGTCGGCCTCCTCAGAAATATTCAATGGCAACTCTTCGGAAGGGATCGGGTTCGCAGTTTCTTCAAGCAGAGACTCTGAAACTCTGAATTTAGCTTCGACAATAGAATCATGGGGGCCTTTCTTCAGAATAATCGTAATTAGAAATGCGACAGCAATAAGCATTTCTAGAATTATAATAGCGAGAACGTTGGCAGAGGTTGTTAGCCTCGAAAATGAGCTATCCAACTCGGAATTCAGTTGCTTCGAAGCGAATAACAACATCTCTAGGGCGCCGATTTTTTCGGTTTGAGCTCCACCGAGTTCGAAAAAGTTGGTTTCTTCTCTCATTGCCTTCAACGCTGATTTTTTAACTGATTCAAAGCCATTTTCAATAATAGAGAGACTTTTTTGGGCCCGCTGGTCTCGCAAGCGATCGATTTTTAGTTTTTTATTTCCCGACTTAAAAGCATTTAAAATTTCCTGAAACTCGTTCAAGTCTCCCTTAATCTCTAAAACTAACTGCTCACTTAATCCAGTGTTTTGAGAAAGTAGACTGTGATTAATTAATCTCATTAACAAAAGACCTTTTCTCTGCATGGCAACGACTTGATGAGAGGGTGACTGCGAATCGATTAATCGGAGAACAAGCTTATTTACTTCTTCAAATATTAACTGCTCCTCAATTTCAGAAGGCCGAGCATGGCCTACCGTTTTTCTTAAAAGTCTATCATGTTCATCTAAGGCCAGAACAACCTCAGCACCTTTATCCCGAAAATCAACGAGCGATTGGGGAGAAACAAACCAAAAGTATTTAAGAATTGCATTAACGAAGTCGTTAGAGAAATAAACGAGGATTTTCTGCAGTTTTTTCTTTTCTAACTCGAGTTGTGTAAGAGTTTCCTCAAATCTGGAACCGCCTTGGATGTTTGAAAAAACTATTGGCTGAAGCTTGTAGTGTCCTGTGTATGAATAAGCTGTTTCTCTCACCAAAACCAGAGAATAAAAAATCATAGTAATCAGCAAAACTACTTGGATCGCCGCCAGCGGCAGAAGGTATCGATCAATCGAAGAATAACTCTTTAAAGGGCCTAGCATATTCTCTCAGTATCCACGGAAGAAGTTATATTAGCTGTTTTTATATGAACCCAGCTACTTGCAATTTCGCGAGACCTGGGCGGTCTGAATCAGGGAATTTCATTAATTGAGTATTTATTTAAATATTCATACAGACAATTATTCGATTTGAGTGCCCTTCACTTCCCTCAAATCCTAGAATGAATAAATCTTCCCTTTGTTCATGTTTACATTAATTCTTATTCTGGCGCCTCTAAAACAAATATGAACATATACATGGATAATCATTTCCTGATAATTTAGCTCATCGATCTGAATTCAAGCCTCTTTCATTCTGATCTTCCAAAATCGAGAGTAACTCTTCTCTCGTAAAGGGCTTCAAGAGCTTCTCGAAAAACTTTCCTTCATTGAATTTCTCAAAATCGATCTGATCCGACTTTAATTCCAAAAGAACCAGTTTTATACCTGAGTCTGGCCGAAAACTTCTTATCAGATAAGAAAATTGGTACCCATCTAGGTCAGGCATTGATGCGTCTATGAGAATAAAATGAGGAGACACATCAGAGACCAAGGATAGTCCCTCAATTGTGGTTCCAGCTGAAAACACTTTGTATTCTGTTCCTTCAAGGAATTTTCGAGCAGTACGCGCTATCGCGGGTGAATCATCTATTATTAATACGTTCACAACAGACGAGAGATTGTTCATAAAAAGCCTGTAAATCTGGGTTTTCGAGTTTAGAGCTAACCAATAAAAATAAATGTTACAATGCTAACGCTATGTTCTTTTAACTGTTTACAAACAAAATTGCGACAAAAAATAACTAATAAAGAAGCTGAGTTCAGGAGATTCTGTTGGGTTACAAACTTGGGGTTCTTTTAGACCTACCTGAAAATATAAACCCCCGCAAGGACACATCTCTCGCGATCATGATCGCTGCCCAAAAAAGAGACTGGGAGGTTTCATTTTTCTCGTTACAAGACTTACAAATTGATAACGGCGACTTGCTAATATCCAGTTCTAGAGTAGAGCTTCATGAAAACGACCCCATTTGGCATACCATCCTCGAAAGGAAAAAATCTTTGTCTACCTACTTTGATGCAATTTTGATACGAAAAGATCCACCTTTTGATATGAACTATGTTTACTCCACTTATCTCTTAGAAATTGCAGAGAGACAAGGCACCCCGGTCCTGAATCGGCCGAGCAGTATTAGAGATTGCAACGAGAAACTTTTTGCTCTGGAGTTCGCCAACTGTTGCCCTCCGCATATTGTCAGCGCGAGTAAAGAGTCTTTACAGGCTTTTTATGAAGAAAATAATGATGTGATCTTCAAACCGCTGGATGGGATGGGAGGTCAATCTATTTTTCGCGCGAAACCAAAAGAACACAATCTATCTGTAATTCTTGAAAACCTGACTCAGAACGGGCAAATCCAGACGATGGGACAAAGATTTATACCAGAGATCGCAAGGGGAGACACCAGAATCATAATGCTTAATGGAGAAGCGATTCCCTTTGGCTTAGCGAGAATTCCAGCTAAGGGGGAGACTAGAGGAAATCTGGCAGCAGGAGGAACTGGGAAAGGTAGGGAATTAAGCGAGCGAGATCTATTTATCTGCAGCGAAATAGGAGAAACTCTCAGGAGCAAGGGGTTATATTTCGTTGGCATAGATGTGATCGGAGACTATCTGACGGAGATTAACGTAACCTGTCCGACATGCGTCGTTGAGCTAAACAAAATCTTTGACCTTGACATCGGGAATGATTATATAGCTTTTATAGAAGACACAATCTTGACAAGTTGAGGATGAGCAAAAGAATCGGGGCGTTCCGAACAAAAAGATTGACGTTTTCAATTGCTTTTCTTGCGTCCGTGATCTTGCACAGCCTTATCTTAATCTCTTTAAAAAAACCCCAAAAAGCCGAAAACACAGTCAAATCTGAGTCTGTGGAGATATCTTTTGTGGGAGCCCTTGGCGATACGGAGAACTTTGACAAAAAAGTTCCAGATTCTGTTGGCTTAGATTCCAAGCCTTACGTTGAATCCCCAGGGGTTGATACAGGAGAACGTCCCTTTAACCACTTTTCCAAGATCGTCTCGACGCATGCGGTGCCAACGAAATTGAAGAAAGATTTCAATGTGTTAGTTAAAAATGAAATTGCCAAAAGATCTAAATTAGAGAGAAACCCCAACGATCGAATTTTGACCGTCTTCAATGGTGAGGAAATTCCGCTTAACACACGTCTCTATTTAAATTCTTGGGAAAAAAAAGTTGAGAGGATCGGCAACCTTAACTATCCGAAAAAAGCTGCTGAGAGTAAGATTTATGGGTCGTTAGAATTGCTTGTCTCTATTCTCCCCAGTGGGGAATTAAACGATATAAGGTTGATAGAATCTTCTGGGCACCTCGTCCTTGATAAAGCCGCGATCTCAATAGTTAAAATGGCTTCTCCTTTCGCTCCGTTCCCGGAAGAGATGTTGCAGAACATTGATTTACTTGAAGTAATTCGAATTTGGGACTTTCGAAAAAATGCCTCTTGGAGTTTTACGGTAAATGATAGAAATCGATAATCTGACAGGAAATTTTTTAATCTCACTTGAAAATCAAGAGGGCAACTTTTTCTCGAAATCCTTAATTTGGATAATCAAACATAGTAACAGTGGATCTCTAGGTCTAGTCATCAATAAACCCTTTGCAAGAAAAGTGAGAAACTCCACAGATATTAAAACCGACACATTGAAAAAGGAGGTCCAGATCCGAGATTTTGGGCCGGTAGATAGAGCTCGGCTTTTCCTGATCCATAGAGGCACAGACGACGTGAAAGAAACCGACTCCTTGGAAATAGGAGCAGACCTCTTTTTATCGGAATATTCCGCTTCAATATTCGCTACCCAAGCTAACCCCCGTGAAACCCTCGTGGGTGTTGGGTATTCTGGGTGGGGCCCTGGACAACTCGAGAGCGAGATCCTAGCAAATGTCTGGCTGCTCGCTCCTTTCGACAAAAAAATCCTTTTCGATGTGCCCGACAAAAGAAAACTAGCCACAGCAGCAAACTCAATTGGTGTGGACCTTAATCTACTGCCCAGAAATATTGGACACGGTTAAATGAATTCAATAATTATGGGCTTTGATTTTGGAATGAAAAGAATAGGCGTCGCTGTTGGTCAAAAAGTAACGCAAACCGCATCTGGCCTGACGGTTGTGCAAGCCTGTGATGGTATTCCTAAATGGGAACAACTTGATAAGCTAATTTTAGACTGGCAACCCGAAAAATTTATAGTAGGGTTACCATTAAACATGGATGGAAGTAAGAGCGAAATGAGCCAAAAAGCGAATAAATTTTCTAGAAGAGTGTCGAGCAGGTACGACATTCCAAGTGAGATGTTTGACGAACGTTTGACCTCTTTTGAAGCGAGAGGGCACGAGGAAAAAACCCATATCGATGCTATTGCCGCAAGATTAATACTAGAATCTTGGCTACGTGAGTAACCAAAGAGTGTCTTTCGATCAGATCGAGCTGAGCCTCAGTAACCTCAAAGAAAATGTGCACAAAGCATGCATAGAATCAGGAAGAGATCCGAGTGGGGTTAATATTTTAGCTGTATCAAAAGGCCAATCCATAGATGCCATAAAAGAAGCTTATCGAGTTGGTCACCACAACTTCGGAGAGAACTATCTTCAAGAAGCGAAAAAAAAAATAGATCGTGTTTCCATAGCTAACTGGCATTTTATTGGTGCCATTCAAAGCAACAAAACAAAGGAAATTGCTAAAAATTTTGACTGGGTCCACTCTGTTGATAGTGAAAAGCTAGCGAGGAGACTATCCGAGCACAGGGACCCCAAAAACGGGAAACTGAAGATTTTTATACAAGTGAACACCTCCGAAGAGAAGCAAAAAAGGGGAGTTCATCCGAATGAGGTGTATGCACTGGCAGAAAAAATCTCTTCATTTTCTAATATTTCGCTAGTCGGTCTTATGACCATTTCCGCCCAAAACCAGGATGAAAGTTCAGCGACTCGATGCTTCCAAAATTTAAGAAAAATTAGTGAGCAACTTAGCAGCCATCTTGGATTAAGAGAGGGCCTGCAACTATCAATGGGAATGAGCAATGATTATGTGTCAGCGATTAAGGAGGGTTCTACTTGGGTTAGACTAGGAACCTTGATTTTTGGTGATCGAGACAGACATCTTTAGAGATTACTAATGAAAAATATTGCATTCATAGGAACGGGAAAAATAGCGCAAGCATTCATTCAAGGCTTAGCTGATGCTAAATGGCAATTGTTCGCCTACGATCCCGCTCAAGAAGCTCTGAAGACAGCGGAGAAACTTGGAGCTACTGCGGCGAAAGATAGTTTTACTGCCGTCAAGAAAGCAGAAACTGTTATTGTTTGTACTAAACCAGAAACCATATTGACCGTGCTCGACGAACTAAGTGACTACCTCGGCGAGAAACTAGTAATCAGCGTAGCAGCAGGGGTGACGACAAAAAAAATTTTTTCTACTTTAAACAAAAAGATAGCGCTTGTGAGGGCGATGCCTAATACCCCCGCTTTTATTGGAAACGCGATGACTGGTATTTTTGCAACCGAGGGTGTTAACTCCAATCAAAGACGAATAGCTCAAGAAATTCTTGCTAGTCTTGGCAAAACAAGATGGTTAGAAGTCGAGGAAGACTTAGACATAGTAACGGCATTATCAGGTAGCGGTCCAGCTTACTTCTTTCTGCTTATGGAGCAAATGATAGAGGCAGGAATCAATGAGGGACTAAGCCCTGAGATCGCGAATGAACTTGTTATCGAAACCGCCTTAGGTGCGGCGAGGATGGCGAAGATGAGTATCGATAATCCGAAAACACTCAGAGAAAATGTTACTTCCCCGGGGGGAACAACAGAAGCAGCGATAAATGTTTTTTATGAAAAAGGCTTTGTGGAGGCAGTAGCCAAGGCTATCAGATCAGCGAAGCTCAGATCCAAAGAGCTATCAGAAGATTGATAGTACTTAAGAAAATGCAGTCGAAATTATGGGAAAAGTCAAATGGGATCCAATCTTTTAAACGCTTTAATTTTTATAACTCAGACAATTGTAGGACTCTACCTTATGTTTGTTTTGCTCAGATTCCTAATGCAAATTTCCAGAGTCGATTACTACAACCCAATTTCTCAGGGTATTGTTAAAATTACAGACCCTCTTTGCGCTCCTATGCGTCGGCTTTTCCCAGCTTTAGGGCGAATTGACACTGCAACCCTTATATTAGCGATCTTTTTACAATTAATAATTATATGTGTCGTAATGAAAATAAGCGGTGGTTTAATTTTCGATGTTCGCTACTTTGCATGGGCTTTGCTAGGACTTGGTGCACTCGCTTGTGACATCTATTTCTTCGCCCTCTTAATTTCAGTTATTGTAAGCTGGATAGCTCCTCACTCCACTCATCCTGCGATTCTTTTGATTAGCGAATTGATCGACCCAATATGTGAACCTGCAAGAAAATTACTTCCTCCACTAGGTGGCTTAGATTTTTCTATAATCTTAGTCTTCATGGCAATTACTCTCATCGACGAGTTCCTTATAATTAAACCTCTGGCAATGAGCCTGGGAATTCCCCGCGGGTTAATTTTAGGACTTTAATTAGGATGCGATTCTTAGTTGTACTAGCGTACTTCTTATGCTCAGGAGTAATTTATGCTAATCCGATAAAAGCTCTGGAGTACGAAATCAATTATTCGGCTTTTTCAGCAAAGCAGATACATAAAGATCTCATACAGCGACACGAATTAGGATTTTCAGACCAAGATATAGTTGTCAATATCAAGATATCGCCGAATCAAAAAATTGAAAAGGTCTCGGTTAATGGTTCTGCGAAAAGCTTATTAGGGGCCACAAAACAAATTCGCTTCAAGAAAATTTTAGAGAAAGGAGAGATTTTCTACCTCGGGGGCATAGAGGCAAACGAAGATGACTTTATATCTTTCAATATCGAGGTGACTTTGCCCGACCAACAAAAAATTCCGATTAAATTCGTCAGGAGATACGACTGATGGAATTTATTTTTGCGAGTTCTAATACCGGGAAAATCAGGGAAGTTAAAGACTTAGTAAGGAATCAATTTCAAATTAAGAGTCAAGGGGAATGGGGCATTGCCCCTCCAGAAGAGACGGCTTCAACATTTCTTGAAAATGCATTGATTAAAGCGAGAAATGCTTCCGCTTCAACAGGGTTACCAGCCATGGCAGATGATTCAGGGCTCTGCGTAGACGCACTTAACGGTCTGCCGGGAGTGAACTCTGCTAATTATGCGGGGCCAGGAGAATCTGACGAAATAAATATGTCTAAGCTACTCGGAGAAATGCAGGAGACAAAAAATAGAAAGGCGTTCTTTATTTGCACTCTAATCGCTATAAGATCTCCGATAGATCCAGCTCCAATAGTGGTAGAGGGGAGATGGTATGGGGACATCGCCAGGGAACCGAAAGGCGACCAAGGCTTCGGTTATGACCCTATTTTTTTTCTAAGAGAGTTGGGATGCACTGCCGCTGAATTAGATAGAAAAGAGAAGAATAAACTGAGCCATAGAGCCAAAGCTTTCGAAGCGCTCATAAGAGAAATCAATGGAAAATATTCCTCTTAGCCTTTACATCCATTTTCCATGGTGCATAAAAAAATGTCCGTACTGCGAT
>MDSZ01111915.1_pt1 | contig 22518 bp, 5 predicted proteins | sample 811201 | NCBI WGS metagenome assembly MDSZ01 (sample SAMN05326647, study PRJNA326480) | marine metagenome | isolation source: seawater | place: Indian Ocean: North | collected 2010 | reverse complement strand
CTGGAATTGCATGGACTATGGTGTCATGGCAATCAACAAAGGTTTCATTGCTCAGATGGAAGTAGAGATCTTTACTCGTGACCATGGGTTGCAAAAGGGCAAGTATCTGTTTACACTTGACAATTACCATGCCAACATCGATGTGATAGATAATAATGTGAGTGAGACTCCAAACGAGCACAAGTCACATAATTGCATCGCATTAGAGAATGGACAGTATGCATTGTATCCTAACAATAGGATGCGCTTGTATGACCTCTCCTTGACCCCACAGGAACCAACATTCCCCGATTTCAAAGTATCTACCATAGAATACGAAGTTGAGGGTGGAACCGATTGGGGACGCCTTGGAGACACCGATGATTATTTCTGGCAAACACCAAAGGAGAAAAACAATGGGCAACAGCAGAGTTGATAAAGGACAAAACTTTATTGATGAGGGTATGACACTTATTACTGAAACTGACAGCGACAGATACCTAGATGCCGCGGCCAAGCGTCGTCGTGCTAAGGAGAAGGAAGAACTATACCCAATGCCCGAAGATCGCCTTGAGCGTCCTTGTGGAGGGGCAGGTGGATTTGATGACTTTGTAGAGCGTTGGAGCGACTGAATAAATAATAACAGCTAATTATCTCTCCAATGGCTGAGTTTCAGACGTTCAAGGATTTGAGCGTCACTTTCAAAAAACATCCTGTCACTGACGACCTTGTTGTCGTTAAGGATAAGGCAGCCATCATTCAGTCAATCCGCAACCTTCTTCTGACTCAAAGAGGAGAAAGACCGTTTCAACCTGATCTTGGTTCAAATATTTACAGGACACTGTTTGAACCACTAGATTATGTTTCTGGTGCTTTGATCAAACAGGCAATTTTTGAAACTCTTGGAAATTATGAACCAAGAATCAGTGTTGATAGTGTCTTGGTTGAACCTGATGTTGAAAATAATGGATATCAAGTAGAAATCTCGTATATTATTGTTGGAAGAGATGATCAACCAGTAAATGTTGACTTTTTCCTAGAGAGCACACGATAAATGCCATACACTCAGGTAGCAAATCTAGATTTTGCACAGATCAAGACTGCTCTAAAAGATTATCTTAGGGCAAATTCGGATTTTACCGATTATGATTTTGAAGGCTCTGCTTTAGCGAACCTTCTTGATGTATTGGCATACAATACTTACTACACGGCATTCAATGCCAACATGGTTGTCAATGAGTTGTTCATCGACTCAGCATCGCTCAGAGACAACGTTGTATCACTTGCCAAGCAGTTGGGGTATCGTCCCAAGTCAAAGACTGCCTCAACGGCATATGTGACCTTCTCAGTGTCTTACAACAACCCTACGACAGACACAGAAGTATCACTAAAAGCAGGATCTGGATTTTTAAGTTCCTGGGACAATACCCTTTATCAATTTGTTACGACTAGAGACACCAAAGCACAGGTAGTAAATGGTGTTGCTACGTTCACGAATATTCCAATTAAAGAGGGAAGCATTGTTACAAATACGTATACTTTTAACGGTGCTCTCAAAAGTCAAAAATTTATTATCGATAACCCTGGTGTAGACACCTCAACAATTCAGGTAAGGGTTTATCCATCGACAACTTCTACGTTAAATCAAGAGTATACCCTTTCAGAAAATATCCTTGAGGCAAAACCAACATCTGAAATCTATTTCTTGGAAGAAATTTCAGAAGAGAGATACGAAATCATCTTTGGTGATGGTGTAATGGGTAAGAATCTAGAGAATGGAAATAAGATTGAAATTTCGTATCTCGTCACATCTGGTCCAGAAGCAAATGGAGCAAAGACGTTTACGTTTTCTGGCAATCTTGAGAATCAATCTGGAAATGTTCCTGTCAACTTTGCAACAGCAGTTACATCTTCTGCAACCGTCGTTGCTGCGGGTGGAGCAGACATTGAGTCTGTCGATAAGGTAAAGTTCCAAGCACCAAAGATGTTCGCCGCACAGGACCGTGCAGTGACCGCTCAGGACTATGGATCAATCGTTAGGAACCTGTATCCAGCAGTAAGTGACATTATTGTGTTTGGTGGAGAGGAGCAAGACCCACCAGCATATGGCAAAGTATTCATCTCTGTAAAACCAACTGATGCGGCACGTCTAACATCAGTCACTAAAAATGATATTAAACAAAAATTAAAGGAATACAGAGTTGCAGCAATTACTCCTGAATTAATCGATCCTTCCATTCTTTATGTTGAAGTAAATAGTAGAATTTTTTACTCTCAATCTAATACTGAACTAGGAGCAACTCAGATCAGAGACCTTGCAATCAAGGAATTCCAAGATTATGTCCTTACTTCTGATACTGAGAAGTTTAATGGTAAATTTAGATACAGTAAGGCAGTTGCAGTAATTGACAACGCAGAAAGAGCAATCAATTCTAATTTAACTTCTGTTACGATGAGAAAGGATTTTTATGCTCAAATTAACTCCACATCATTCTATGAAATTTGCTATCAAAATGCATTCCTAGATGATGACGACCCTGTAGTGTCATCAAGCGGTTTCATTGTTACAGAATATCCAGAATCAACTGTCTATCTTGAAGATAGGGCAGGCAAAATCGTCCTATATACACTAGATAGCATCACTGGTGATAAGATCCTTTTGGACGATAACATTGGTGATATTGATTATGCAAAAGGCGAGATTAAATTATACGATGTAACCATCATTAAAGGTACATTTGGTGATAACCGCATTGAACTAAGAGTAAAACCTCTCGAAAATGATATTATTGCTAAGCGAGAGGTTTACTTAGATGTTGATGTAGCAAAAAGTAGTTTTGTTGCTGTAGCAGAGTAATTTAGATGTCCGTAACGAAGAAGTCAATTTCAACTCTGATCGAGTCTCAACTCCCAGAGTTTATCTCTTCTGAGTACGAGCTTTTCAGTAAGTTCGTATCAAAATACTATGAGCAGCAAGAGTTGCAGGGACAACCTCTGGATGTTCTTAGTAACTTACAGACCTATGCTGACATCGATTACTATGAGAAAAATATTCTCAAGCAGAATTCTACGCTAGCGTCTGATGTTGCAGTATCAGACACAACGATCACTGTTGCCGACGCAACTTCATTTCCAGAAAAGAACGGATACATTCGTATTGGAGATGAAATTTGTTTTTACAAGGAAAGAACAGATACTCAGTTTTTAGAAGTTTCCCGTGGAGTTAGTGGAAACACAAAACTTGGAGATTTGTATGCTGCAAGTAATTTTGCTACAACAGAAGCAGCATTTCACAGTGGTGGATCTCAAGTACATAATGTCAGTAACCTTTTTCTTTATGCTCTAGTCAAGAGTTTTGAATCACAGTATCTTGGCGCATTCCCTGAGAAATATTTGAAGGGAGAGGTTGATAAGAGAACACTTATCAAAAATATTCGCAAGTTTTACAAGGCAAAAGGTACAGACGCCTCTGTAAGATTTATTTTTAATACTCTAGTTGCTGGTGGAGAAGAGAACACACCAACACTATACAATCCAAAAGATTTTACATACAAGTCTTCTGAGTCTGATTGGATTAAAGGTTATGCACTCAAAGTAAAGGTATTGAGTGGCAATCCCGATGATCTAATTGGAAAAGTAATTACACAACCAGAAAGTGGCAACATTCCTTTTGCCTCTGCAACTGTAGATAACGTAAAGTTTGATAGCACTATTGATGGTGAGGCAATTTATAATATTTTCCTAGCACAGGAAACTATCAATGGTGAATTTAAAATTACATCAAAAACAGAATTAACCAAACAAATTGATGCATCAGACGATGCTGGTGATTTTATTGGCGTTTTCTCAACCCTGGGATGGGGTAAATCGGGATCTTTATTGATTGGCGGTGAAACTTTTACTTTCCAAGAAAAGAATATCACACAATTTAAAATTCTAACCAGACAGAATAATTCTGTTCATCCAGTTGGAACTGAAGTTTATGAACCAATTAAACTTTCTGGTGAGGGTGTATCCTTACTTTCTTTTGGTCTCGTATACAACTTAAACGTATCTAACGGACAACCAAACTCTTTTACTGGTGATAATGTAGAGATTGGCGTAACTGGTTTTATTACATCTAATACCAAAGTCATTAACCCATCTAATAATTCTGTTAGATGGAAACTTTCTACTGGTTCTGTAGTTCAAACTCCAGGACATCCAACAATTCAACAAAGTCTTGCAAACTTATCAACAGATGTATCTGCAGTCTTTGAAGATGAGCAGTATTTTTATATTGCATCATCTGGTTATCCATCTTATCCAATTTTAGATGGTGCAACCAATCTTCCTGCAAATGTAAGAGACCAAAAACTTCTTAAGTTGATCAGAAAAGAAGCAACTAGAAGCACAGAGGTTTACAAGACTCCAAATACGGATGTTGGAGTTTTAGTCAATGGAACTAGAGTTTATGGTTACAGAGACAAAACATCTGTTGAGTTTGGTGTTTTGGAAAGTATTGATATCCAATCACAAGGATCAAAATACACACTACCTCCTTTTGTTTTAGTTGATGGTGTGCCTGGGAAAGCGATTGCAAAACTTTCTGGAGAATTTGTAGAGTCTGTCGAGTTGGCAGAAAAGTCTTTATATCCAACAAAACCAACAGTAGAAATTCTTTCTGGAAGAAATGCTGTTGTTAAAGCAATTGTAACACTTGGAGCAGTCACAAGTCTTGTTATCGATAATGCTGGGGAATTTTATTCAGCACCTCCAGTTATTATCATTAGAGACAGATTAGGAAGAGGAAGATTTGCAGAATACAATGCTATTGTAGAAGGTGGAAAAATTGTAGGATTTGAAACTGTCAGTGAAGGTGAATTTTATTCACAAGATAATATTGAAGTAATCATTTCTCCTGTTGGTGAGGGAGCAACCGCAACTGCTTCTTTAAAAACATGGGTAAAGAACAGATACACTTTATTAGAAAACAAACTAGATGATGAGAATGGATATCTATTTGAAAATTATAATGGAGCACTGGAAAATGGTTATGGACATGTTGCCAATCCAAAAACACTACGTGTTGGGTTGAATGATAACTTATCATCTACATTTACAGAACCTGCGACTAAAGTACACTCACCAATTCTTGGTTTTGCTTATGATGGCAACCCAATCTATGGTCCATTTGCACATGAAAATCCATTAGATTTGCAGTCTCCTATTGTTAGGATGACTTCTAGTTACGTTGCTAAAAATTCTAGGCAGGAAGGTCCATCTACAGCAACTTATCCTCTTGGAACTTTTATTGATGACTTCGAGTATCGCCATCGTAACGGATCTCTAGATCAAAACAATGGTAGATTTTGCGTAACTCCTGATTTTCCACAAGGAACGTATGCATATTTCTTGACAATCGATTCATCACAGAATCCTGTATATCCATACATTATTGGAGAGAACTACTATTCACTGCCCGTAGATTCTAATTACAATTCAAATCTCTCTCAAGATGATTTACCACTAGATGCTAGGAGACTTTCTTTACCAGGAATCCCAACTAACGGTGGAAACGTTATTGCAAAAATTAAAGACGTAACTTCTGGAAGTATTGATTCTATTGAAGTCAATTCTTCATCTTCAAACTTTAGTGTTGGATCCGAATTGTTCTTTGATAATTCTGGAACAAATGGATTTGGTGCAGAAGCAACTGTATCATCTGTAAAAGGAAAGACTGTAAACTTCTTAGAGTCTCAACAAACAAAAGCAACTAGATTAGAAATTATAACCCCAGCATTCTTGTTTGCTGGAGATACTTTATCACAACCAGCAACAAATTCATCTGGAGAAATTATTGGTGATGTATTAAACGACAATACTGTTGTTCTAAGAAATGTAACTGGTGTTTTTGACACAAGCAATACTTTCTCGGCATCTATCAAAGTATTGAGTTTGCTTCTGGATAAACCATCTTCTTACGCCGCTGGATCGGTTTTAAAACTAACTGATGGTGCTGTTGCAAAAATTGCTTTTGGTGAAGTTTTAGAAACTACATCAGAATCTAATTTGGTGATTGTAAAAGTTCTTACGCAAGTGGATTTTGATGGCAACCCATCTACTCCATTAGATACTCCAACTGGAACTGCACCATATTACTTTGAAACTGAAGATAATCTGGCAGATCACTTCTTACAGAGTAATAGTTTATCAGACACATCTGGATCAAAAATTGTTAGCATCAATTCTTTGAGTGATGGATTAGAACCATTTGATGTAAACCAAAATGTGGCACTGGTAGAAACAGCGCAAAACCATGGCGTTGGTTTGGATGATGTTGTTAATGTTTCTATTAACCCAGATGATTCTACAACTACACAAACATATTTTGTAAGAAAGAGAATCTATCAAAACCTCAAACTATCACAACCATCTATTGAGACTGCTGTAAATTATAGTGGTGTTGGTAGACTATTAAATCTAAACGTTGGATGGGACTATACGACTGGCAGTTATACTAATGTTCCTTTGACAGGTGGTTCTGGATCTGGTGCTACAGCAAATATTGTTGTCGGATCTGACGGATATGTTACAGACGTTCAAATTAGTGATGGTGGAACAGGATATAAGAGAGAAGATGTTTTATCAGTAGATGATGCTTCCCTCTCAAGATCTGTTGCTTCTACTAGCACACAGAGAGTTAAATTGGTAGTTGATCATGTTGGAGTTTCGAGAGAAGCTACCAAAATTATTTTAGATGATGCATCAAAATTTGTACAAAATGATCTATTTAAACTAGATGACGAGATTATTAAGATCGTTTCTATTAGTAGCAATACTGTAACAGTAGAAAGAGCACAAAATAATACCACTGCTGTAGACCACTATGATAACGCAGCAGTATCTCTTTATAATGGAAAATATAATTTTAATGCAAACTTTACTATCAATGGTTGTGAATCTGTAACTTATGATGCAGATACACAAATGCTATTTGTTGTATATCCTTCTACTACCAACTTATCTGGATTACAAGCAATTACAGATTTGTTCTCTTTCTTTGATAACAGCACTCCACAGAGATTTGTTGATATTGTAGAAGCATCGGATGCTGTTAATAAATTTGAATTTAGAAAGAATGGCACAACTGACTATGTAACAAATCCAATTATCGAAGTTCAAGAGTATTACAAGTATAAGTTTGATACTTCAGATTCATCGCTATCTGGAACATATCTTGACTTTAGTCCAAGTAAGAATTTTAACATTATTCCTGTAGAAAGGGTTGAGTCTTCTGTTCTACCAGGAGCCGCAGGTGCATTTATTGATGTTAAGTTTGGATTTGGCGTTAGAAACGCAGCAAATCAATATGACACTAAAACCTCTACCGATTTTAGTAATTACTACTATTTTGATAAAAATGGAATTTGCGAATCCGAAGGATCATATCTAACAGTAATTAATGATCCTCTGGTTGGAAGAAAAGTTGTAAATTATGTAACCCCAACTAGATTCTGCTATTCATTAGACAAGTTACCACAATGGGATGGTAGTGGGTCTATTACTTATACAACATCATCTGCTTTTGCTGTTGGAGAAATTGCTTCGGTATCAATCACAAATATTGGAGACAATTACCAAAAAACTCCAATCGTAACTGGTGTTCTTCCTGCACCAGACAATATTGCAACTGCAACAGTATTGTATGATGATTACACAAAAACTATCGTTGGAGTTAGAGTAGACACAAAAGGTGCAAATTATTCAAATCCAAAAGTTGTAATTACTGATGGTGATGGAAGAGATGCTACATTCAACGTAATCTCTAGAAATGGAGAAATTTTAGATATTAGAGTTAAAAATAGAGGCAAAGGATATACTACTGCACCATCTATTGCTATTGTAGAGAGCGATGCATTTATCTTTACTAAAGGTACAAAGATTGGCGTTCCTAAAAATGTCTCTATTATTAGAAACGGTGGTTCTTTCCACAAAGATAAAACCCTGTATTCCGACTATAGTTCTCCATATACATTCATTTTAAATAATTATCCTGACAATGCATTCAAGCAAGGCGAGATAGTAATTCAAAAAATTAACAACGTAGAAGTTGCTAGAGGATATGTTGCCATTGGTGGATGGCGTGAAGGATCTAATTTACTAAAGGTAGAGAGAATCCAAGGTAAGTTTAGAGAGAATTTTACAATTCAGAGTTTGAAGACAGGAAATTCTGGTTCAATTACAGGAACTTTTGTAACTCTGTTTAATCCAGATATTACTTCTACTTATGATAATCAAGGATACTACACCTCAGATAAGGGACGAATTGGTAACTCTAACCAGAGAATTACTGATTCTTTCTTCTATCAAGATTATTCGTATGTAATTAAGTCCAGAACATCAATTAATGTTTGGAGAGACTTAATTAAGAGTACAACTCACCCAGCAGGTATGAAACTGTTTGGTGAAGTTATTGTAGATCCAAAAGCATCTGCAGAGATGCCAGTAACTTCTCCAAAAGCGAGTCACTTTACTGTTCTTGAGTTAGGTGCTAATGCTTCTATTATTTCACAGAATACAAGAAGAGTTGTTACTCAGAGTATTCAAAGAGTAGAAGATTATAGATCCAGAGAAGGTACAGGTTCTGTATCTGTTCAGGAATTTAATTTTACAGATTTACTTGCTTCTGAAGTAAAACTCAGTGCTAACTTTGATGGTGAGTTTAACTCTAATGGTCAACTAGTAGGAACAAAAACTTTCCAACTAGTAGATCCTTCAAACAATCCTGTTGTTCCATACAACGATCAAGCACTTGTTATTACAATAGATGGTGTAATTCAAGAACCAGGAGTTGCATTTACGGTTTCTGGTAGTTCTATTACTTTTGCTGCACCACCTTTAGGTCAGCAAATTGTCGAGGGACAAGTTGTTCCTCAACAAAAATTCTTGGGTAAAGTATTTGGTTTCAGGTCAAATGCTGAGAGTGCTAAGGTACTTAAAAAAGTTAAGAATATCTATCAGAGAAATGGTAGATGGTTAGATGCAGCAAATCAAATTAGACTCAATACAGATTTCATGGTTTTGGAAACTGTTGGTTGGTTTGAAACGACATATTCTACTATTATTAATAATAACACCATTCCTTGGAATATCTTAGAACAGAGATTCAAAGAAGATGTAAGATTAATTTTACAAGCAGTTGAACATGATATTAGATTTGGTGGTAACGCAAAATCAGTTGATTATGCTACAAACTATTCCGATTCATATAGTGGATATGAAACATATATCAAATCTGCGTTTGATTATGCAATCAGACTTGCGAAGTTTGCAACATTAAATTGGGATTGGACAACTAAAAATGCTTCATTTACAGCAGGAAGCAACTTACTTACAGTTCCAGACACTAGTAGAATTCCACTTGGAGCAAAAATTAGTGCTGGTAAATCAATTCCTTGGGCAAACAATGTCACTGTTGAAGAAATTATTTCTGCAACACAGATTAAAATGTCTACTACTGCTTTGTTTGATAGTGGTGTACCACCATCAAATACTGCTGGTCCTGGCATAACACTCTATAGTGGAACACAAACTGGCAACGTAACTAGTCCCACTTCTATTGCTGGTGTTCAACCACCTAATAACTACAACATTGGACCTGGACTTACATTTACAGTACCACCATTGTTCACTGTTTTAGACCAAGTTACCTTTATTATGTCTGGTATTAATAATGGTACTTTCTATGACGCATCAAATACCATCAATGCAAATAGATCATATATTACAGACTATGCTGTAAATTGGGCGAAGGCAACTTATCCTGCTATTAACTGGACATCAAAAGAAACTAAGTGTCGTAGAGACGTTGAATTTTTACTGGATGCTGTTATTAAGCATTTGAGATTTGGTGGAAATGCAGATCTTGTAGAATTTGCAGAATTATATTTCCGTGGAAGTCAACTACAGTATGTTAACAATCAACTAACAGAAACACTGGCAACATTCAGAAAAGTTATTGTTGAACTCTGTGTTCAAGCAATGCGCCAAACTTTGAGTGGTAGTAATCCATATACTAATATTACTCCAATAATTGACAATAATATTATTACTGACGCTCTATCTCCAGCTTGTGCAGAAGTCGAGTCTACACTCAATACTTTCTATGATATTATTGATACTATCTTTAATACTGGACCTTCTGTAATTCAACCAACTTCATTGAATCAGAATAAAGTAGGAAGATTTACAGCTCTAACACCAATTACAAATTATAATATTATTCCAGATACTCTACTTCCATTCCAAGAATGTGAAGATGTTATTTCTGCTGTTGCTTCTCTACAAGCAAATATCAGTAATGCTATTGATAAACAGTCTGTAACAAGAACAACACCTGACTATATCGATGGAGAAACTAAAGTCTTTGATCTATATTGGGAAGATGGAAGTGATGTTCTATTAGATGGTCCAGAAGACAATTTATTTGTCGGTTTAAATGGAGTATTACAGAGACCGCAGTTTGCTCTAGACGATCCTGCTTTTGATGCGTATTTTATCGATAGAACTAAAACTCCAAACCAAATCATATTTGATTCTCCACCAATCTGGGATCAAGACTTTTCTGCGTTAACAATTGGAGAGGCAACAGCAGTAGAAAAATTCTTTGCTTATAATGTTGGATCTTACAGAAGATTTACAACAGATAAGTCCATCATTGCTGTTGATGATAGTTCTTCCGTAGGACCATTTTTGATTGTTTCGATTGAAGACGGTAAAGTTCTTAATGTTGATGATGAAGACTTCTTAGTTGTTTTGGTCAATGGTGTAATTCAAGAATATGGATCTGCATTTACTGTAAGTGGACCTGCAATTACATTCAAGTATCCACTAAGAAAAGAAGATGTTGTTGATATCAGATTACTTTATGGCAAAGAATATGAAAAGACAGTAACTTTCTATGATCATGAACCAGGAAGTTACTTATTAGAAAAAACTATTCGTGTCGATGATCCTAACAGATCTGTTTGGTATGATTTTAATTCTTGGTGGCATGTCAAAAAACCAGTTGTTACTGATTGGAGTAATGTATACATCTATCAGCAAAGAACTAATGGATCACAAAATGCCATTGGAAAACTTATTAACTATTGGTGGGACGGTGGTTACTTCTATGTAAGCACTAGATCTAACAACAATATTTTAGAATCTGAACTTCTATCTTTTGGCGTGCTTCAAAGTCCAAATGGTCCTGTATTTACAATCAATCCACTATCAAATGCATTTGCACTGACAACTGAAAATGTTGGAGCAGATGGTATTACCGAGTTGAGTAGAGAGTCTCAGACTTGGTATAAAAATGATGTAGCATTTACAAAGGATGCTCTACAGAAAAAGGGATTCTTTAAGATTGCCCCTGGTGATAGAGTTAAGATTGATGGAGAAAAAACTTTCAGAACTATCAAGAAAGTTGCTGACAGTATCTATGCAAAAGAGTATAGAACTAATAAAGACGTAACTTCTGATCATTATGGCGATTATACAGTAACTCCATATAATGATATTACCCGTGGTGAAGGACTCAGTGTAGTTGCTACAATTCAAAACGGATCTGTTACCTCTTTAACTTGGAACAAAAAAGTTCAACGTGCAGATGGAACGTTTAGCGAACCAACTGCTTATCAATATTATACCGCTCCACTTCTTGAGTTTGTACCGAGAAATGGTAATGGTGGTGGTGCAAAAGCACAAGTAATTGTAAGTAATGGTCATGTAATTTCGGTCGAACTTTTAGATGGTGGAAGTGGATATACAGAAGCACCAAAAGTTGTAGTAACAAGACAGTACAAAATTGTACGAGATAATGATGTTGAAGTCAATGTTATTAAAGTTGGCATCAACAAAGTTATTAAGCAATCTCTTACAATCTCTAGCACTATTGATCAAATTTCCCTGCCACCACCAGGACTTGCTCTTATTTCTACTATTATTCTAGACTCTGTACAGAATATCCAAGACAATACTGTTGAAAATATCTGGCCAGAAGCAAGAGATGTTGAGATGCCTGTTGGTGCTGATCAACCAGGAGCACAAGAAGTTTACAGATCTATTGATAAAGTAGAAACTATCGATGTTGGCGAGAAGAAGAAGGTTGTAAAAGAACTCACCACGCTATTGTTCACGTCTGGTGTCAACGTACTTACATCTTCTACTCTCACTACAAACAAAGAAATCACAACATCTATTGTTCGTGAGATTGATAATACACGTTTTGAAAGCGTTGTATATAATGCACCTGCTGCTACGCTACAAATTCCTCTTGGTATTGGAGATACTATTGTATACATCCCAGACACAAGCAAATTTGACAACAGTGGAAAACTTCTTGTTGGAAATGAAGTCATCTACTACCCACGCAAGTATGATGATCGTTTCCTCTTCTGTAAGAGAGGAGTTGATGGAACTACTGAACAAAATTGGTCAGCAGGAACATTCATCCGCCAGATCGAAGATTACGTATCCGTCGTTCCTGGTGGTGTTAACGTTATCAGCAGTTCTTCTTCTACTGCTGGTCCAACTATACAACCAGGAGCAGAAATCTCCAGACAAACTACTGGTTCTGGAAGTGCTGATGAACCATTAGCAGTTGTAACTCTGCCAGATACCACCAAGACAGAACTACTAATCTTTACTCCTGAGTCTGGATTAGTTGATTATATTGTTGAAGATGTTTTCTGGACAAATCCTGTTGTTACTAGAAATAATGGCAATGTAACTCTGGTTTCAAAAACTGTTACACAGAGATCTGGAAATGTCATTACAGTTAGGAACCAAAACTTTGGATTCCTAAACTTCACTGGTAGATATAAAGTTGGCAACCTTGGACATAATATTGGAGGATATAATCCATTACTTGATGATGGAACAACAAATGTATCTTCCTTGTCTATACAAGAATTTGACAGATATTTTGCTGATGTCACAATCAGAGACTTTACTGATCGTGCAGAATCTAACTTCACTATATCTGGAGTTTATTGGAATGTTGCAAATAACTCATTCCAAAACCCAGTTGCAATTGTATCAATTACTGGTGCTGTAGTACCAACTGTATCTGTACAAGACACAACTTATTTCCCATCATCTGGATATCTATTCACTTCTGCTGGATCTGTTATTCAGTATACTGGAAAAACAACAACAACCTTCACAGGATGTACTGTTATTAGGGGTGCATCTATCGTCACAAGTGGCGATGAAATTGTACCCCATGTAATTTCCTAAATATTGCTATAAATATAAATAACTCAGGCACAAACCTTACGTCGGAACAGAAAACCAATGGCTGCTATTATCTCTGATAAGTTTAGAATTTTTAATGCTAAGCAATTCCTAGAATCGCTTTCTGAAGGTGCTAATGATACTAGCGCCGATCGCACAAGAATGTACTTCTTTGTAGGAAGACCCCAAGCATGGGCAGGTTACCTCGAAACTTACTCCGTTGTTGGCGGAAGTTTCACTGTCGGTAACGAGGTCTATGTTGGATCTGCTTACGCTAACGCAACGTTTAGAGCAACAATCGCTGCAGTTTATGGCGATGCAATCCTAGTAACTGGAGTATTTGGAGCAAATGGCGTTAACTCAACTCCTGGTGCTCTTGGCGCAAGTCTCGTCGAGTGGGACGGCGCTGCTGCAACTGGCGTAACTGCAAGTGCTGGTATCTATCGTTACGGAACAGAGAACGAACCACCCCTACCACTAGACAACCAAACAGAGAAATTTGATGTTTTTGACGACATCATTGCAGCAAAGAGAATTACCGACGAATTTGCTCGTGCTGTTGTTCGTCGTTACAACTGGGATTTAGTTGCCAACCCAATCTTTGACATGTGGAAACCCGATTATTCATCAACCCCAGCAGGTGGTGGACAAATTGGTAAAGCAGCATCTACTGGTGCAACTGCAATTGGCGCTGCTAAGTTCTATGTTATGAACAGCAGTTATGAAGTATTCAAGTGCCTTTACAATGGTCAGAATCCATCAAACCCAGGTGGTCAGAACGCAACTCAAGAACCACTAACAACTTCTGGTAATTATAGCAACGGAATCTTTACTGAGTCTGCTGGTGCTGGATACGTTTGGAAGTACATGTACACACTCCCAACTGATGATGTACTACGTTTCCTATCTTCTGACTTCTTGCCTGTAGTTCTTCCTACTGATGCAACTAGAATTGCAACCGAAGCAGCTGCAGTAGATGGTGAGATTGACGTTGTACTAAGAATTGACGATGGTGCAAGTATTCCTGCTGCTTCCACTCTTTACAGTGCTATTCGTGGTGATGGATCTGGTGGTGTTGTTCAGGTTACTACAACTGCTGGTGGTGCTATTGACACTCTCAGTGTTGTTGCTAAAGGATCTGGTTACACTTATGCATCCGTTGATCTATCAAACGGCAATTGCTTTGGACAACCAAACTTAACCAGTCCAGTTGCAACCACTGGTCAGCGTTCACACCTAGAAGTTGTACTACCTCCTAGAGGCGGTCATGGTTCTGATATGGAACTAGAACTCAACGCTAAGCGTGTTATGACCAACATTCGCTTGACTTATGCAGAAGGTTCTGGTGACTTCCCCGTAGACAACGATTTCCGTAGAATCGGTATTATCAAAGATCCTATTGATTCTGCATCATCCCAATTTGCGACATCAAGCACACTTTCAGGTCTATTCTCAATTAAGATTACTGGTACTGGTGGCACTGACTACATTGCAGATGAAGTTATCACACAAACTGTAAACAGTGGTGCTAACACAGCATATGGTACTGTAGTTTCTTGGGTTCTTGACAGCGGTTCAACAACTGATGGCATCCTCAAGTATTACCAGTCACCTTCTCAGCATATTGATTCTGATGGTGCAGTTTATGCGTTTGAGGCAAATGGTGCTCAAGCAGTTACAGGTGCTGACTCTCAAGCAGCAGGATCTCCTGACACAACCAATAATGCAGTTGTCGAAGGTGTACAACTAACTAACGGTCTTGCTTCTCCTGAAATTGATAACAACTCAGGAGACATCATTTACGTTGAGAACAGAAGACTAATCACTCGTGCTCCTGACCAAATTGAAGACATTAAACTTGTTATCGAATTCTGATCAAAATTAGATAATTTAAGTCCCCCGAGCAATCGGGGGATTTTTTTTATCTCTATAAATACTAGGGACTAGATACTAGTATTTGGCGGAGTACGATGCCTCAGAAGACGAACCTTAATGTAAATCCTTATTTCGAGGACTTTGACGCGAACAAGAATTTTTACAAAGTTCTTTTCCGTCCTGGATACTCCATTCAAGGAAGAGAGCTAACACAACTTCAATCAATTCTTCAAAACCAAATTGAAAGTTTTGGTAAGTATTCTTTCAAGCAAGGTGAACTTGTAATTCCTGGTGAAGTAGGACTTAATAACAAATTAGATTTTGTTAAGTTGTCTTCTGTATCGGAAGTTGCAGTAAATGATGGCGCTGGAAATATCGTATATAAAAAGTATGATATTTCAACATTGGTTGGACAACAAATTCGTGGTTTAACCTCTGGTGTCATCGGTAATGTAGTTTCTAGTAAAGGTGCAACAGAAACTAATTCAGATACTCTGTTTGTTGTATACACAACCAGTGGTAATGCTAACAATGAGACCACTTTTAGACAAGGCGAGACTTTAGAAGTCATTGATGGTATCAACACTCCACTAATGGTTGTTGGAACAGACGGATCTGTTCTTCCAACTGCATTGACTGTTGTAGATCCAGATACACAAGCAGAATCTTCTGTAGTCAGTCCAGCAATGGGTTTTGCTTCAGCGGTAAAAGTTGAAGAGGGTATCTATTTTGTCAATGGTTATTTTGTTCGCAATGACGAGCAACTACTAGTAATCGATCCATACTATAATGCACCTAGTGCAAAAATTGGATTCTTAGTAGAAGAAGATATCGTAACACCAGAAGAAGATGCATCACTTTACGATAATGCAATCGGGTCTTCAAACTTCTCTGCTCCAGGAGCACATAGATTAAAAATTTCTTTAACACTCAAGCAGTATTCTTTAGATACTCAAACTGATAAAAACTTTATTCAATTACTACGTGTTAGAAGAGGAGTAATTGAAAAGAAAGTAGTACAAGCAGATTATTCACTTCTAGAGCAAACACTTGCTAGAAGAACTTATGACGAATCTGGTGATTATGTTGTTGACAACTTCTCTGTCGATGTAAGAGAATACGCACAAAAAGAAGGAAACAACGGTGTATATGCCGCTGATAGTGAAGGAAATTATAACGGACTTTCTGAGCAAGATGCATCAGAAAAAATGCTTGCTAATGTTGGACCTGGAAAGGCATACATTAGAGGATATGAAATTGTAAATAAAGAAACTAAAGAACTAGAGGTAAGTAAGGCAAGAGAAACTTTAGATAGTGATAATGTTACAATCAAAACTAGAGGTCTTCCATCTTATTCTGTAAAGAACGTATCTGGTTCTATTCCTCTAAACGCTGAGGGATCTGATCTTACTGCGTATCCAGATGTAGAATTGTACAACGTATATAATGATGCTGTTGTAGGAAGAGCAATTGATTTCACATCAACACAAAGATCTACTGAAGATGCTGATGGTAGAATCAATACTGTCAACCGTAGAGGATCTCTTTTTACTGATTCTGATGGTATTAAGACCATAACAGTAGAAGTTAGTCAGCAGAACTTAGTTCTCAAAGCAAATCCAACAAATAACGCAAGTCCAACACTGGTCTTTAGTGATATCTGCGATTCCAATGGTGAATTACACGCTGTTTCGACTAGAGCATCTGGTTTACCAGAAGCGTATAACTCATTCAAGGTAGTTGGTTTTAGTATCGTAAAGAGAGAAGATGCTAGCCCTGGTGATCCCAACAAAAACTTTGCCGAGATTACACTTCTTGGTAACAAAGCAGAACTATCTGCTTTGCTAGAATATGACCCCGAAGATGATGGATCAAGAAGATTCATGTTCTTAGGTACAACAACTGGTGCTGGTCAAGGTCCAGTCGCAACGTTTACGAAGACTAACGGAACTATTCTTGCTGGTCAATCATCACAAACTTATAGTAACGTAACTGGTGTTACATCTGCTAATGGTATCAATGCAAAGTTTGACGTTGTAAGAGATGGAACTGGTACAATCTCATCAGTAACAATTGCTGATGCTGGATCTGGATACACTCCAACAGAAACAATCACAATTCTTGGAAGTTCTATTGGTGGCGTAGATACAACAGATGACATTGTTATTACAGTTGCTAGTATTGTACCTGTAGAAAAATTAGGATATATCGTTGACTATAGTGAAATTGTAACTCCACTTATTGGTACAACAAAACCAAGTAATTTTACACTAAAAGAAAAAGGATTTGGTTTTAACTCAGATACTGATGTAGTCGTATCTAAAGGCACCCTGTCTGATGGAAGCAAAGCATACAATAGTATTTTTGGACTATCATACTTTGGTCCTCAATTCTTTACTAAGATTATTCTAGAAAGTCAACCAGAAAACGGATTCGGTCCTGGTGATTATATCATTGGTGCAACCAGTGGAGCATATGGTATTGTAGAGGGAACAACACAGTCTGCGTTTAGTAGTTCTGGAATTCTAATGATTCGCAAACTCTCTGGTGAGTTTAAGTCAGGAGAAGTTCTAAAAGATGAAAATGATAATTCTGCGAAGATTGCAGCAGAAAATACTATCTCCCATTTTGTAACCAAGTACAGATCAACAGGTGGATATACTGCTAGCAGTGGTCCATCAAATTCCGTTGTTACTATTAGTATCAATGGTCAATTATTTGACACCTCAAAAGTCACTGTATCTACAAATGCTGCTGGTGAGGTAATGTATGTTGATATTCGTGACAGAGCTTCGTTTACTCAAACATATTCTCAACCACCTGTTATTACAGTAACTACTGGTCTCAGCAATATTTCACTTGCTGCAAGAGTTGATGCTATCTTGTATAGAAATACAGTTGTCAACTATAACCCTCAAGACGTTAAGTCTTTTGGTGCCGCATTTGGATCTCTTGGTGCAAACAAGTTTACTGCTGACATCGAGGACGAAAAGACACAATATGTAAATCTTGTATCTATCACAGAATTTACTTTCTCAGGTAAAAAAGGATTTAAATTCCTTGAGTGCAATGGATTTGGTGGAGATGCTACACAATTTGTTAAACAGGGTGATTATGTCCAATACACTGGAACTGATGGTCTTTCTGTAAAAGGAATGGTTCAATATGCAACCGAACCAGAAGGAACAATTAAATCAAGAATCTATCTTGACAAGTGTTTACCAGAAGAAGTAATAAATGGAAACATTGTCAAGATTGTTCCTAAGATTGATAACTTCGCACAAGGAACTTTAATCTATCCAACAGGCAGTGGTCAAGTTTCTTCTATCTCTAGAGGATCCGAAGACTCCAAGATCAAATACTACTATAGAAGAGATTTTGTTACCACGTCTACTACAAGTGGTAACTTCATTACGTTTACTGCTCAACTGCCATTTGGAACACAAAGGTTTGTTACTTTTAATGAGTCAAACTTTATCATGAGTGTTCTTGATCCAGGTGATTCTACTAACGTAAAAACTGGTGACATCATTTATCTAACTAGTGATAATATTGCTACATCAAACACTACTGATCAAGCTAGTGGTTTAAATGCTGGTTCTGTTATTATTACATTACCAACTAGCGTATTCAATGCTACATCTAATTTCCCTAAATTAAAACTATCTGCTACTTTAGAACTAAGCAAAGCACGTCCTAGAATTAAGACTGCTGTAAAGAATAAGAGAATTCTTATCAAGTCTGTTGGAGATAGAGTAATTCCAATCAGAGGAGAAAACTTTGATGACGAGTCTACTACTATTTCCTCCTACTCTGATGCTTTCCGTGTTAGATATGTCTATGAAGGAACTTCGGTTGCTGCACCAGATGTAGATACTGCTGGCAATCTGGTTGGTAATGGAACTGACATCAGTGATAGATTTACATTTGATGATGGACAAAGAGATACTTATTATGATGTATCTAGACTTGTTCTAAAACCAGGATACCCCGCTCCAACTGGTCAGATTGTTATTGCATTTGATTACTTCGAGCACTCCCAAGGAGACTTCTGCACAGTTGACAGTTATTCACATGAAGCTGGTGTAACTTTAGAAGAAATCCCATCATTTAACTCATCTGTTTATGGTATTGTTTCACTTAAGAACGTTCTTGACTTCAGACCAAAGGTAGACTCTTCTGCATATGTTTCTGGATTTGCAAACGTTTCTTCTAGACAAGAACCAACAACAACATTTTCTGGAGAAGGTGGTGTTGTTTCTGTAACTCCTGCTCCAGATACCAACCTCGAATTTACATTCAGTTTTAGTCAATCAGAATTCCTTAATAGGATTGATGGTATTTTCCTTAATAAGAAAGGACAGTTTGTACTTAAAGAAGGTAACTCTTCACAGAACCCAACACGTCCAGAACCTTTGGATGATGCAATTGCTTTATACTATCTCTATATCCCAGCATTTACTACAACCAGTAAGGATGTAAGAATTACTCCTGTTGATAATCGTAGATATACGATGAAGGATATTGGTAAACTTGAGAAACGCATTGAGCGTCTTGAGTATTACACAACCCTCAGCATTCTTGAGCAGCAAGCATTAGGAATGCAGATTCGTGATGACATCGGTTTTGATAGATTCAAAACTGGATTTATCGTTGACAACTTCGAGACTCACAAGATTGGTGATATTTCTTCCGCAGACTATCTCTGTGCTATTGACACTCAACAGTCTGTACTCAGATCTCAAAGTAATGAAGAATCATTTGGATTAAGGGAAGTAAATAGCAGAGATGATCAGAGAGTTATTGACGGATACCAGAAGACTGGTGATATTGTCACTCTACCATACACAACACTTCCTCTTCTAGGAAATGATTTTGCTACAAAGACAATCAATCCAAACCCATTTGTAGCACTTCAATATGTTGGAGAAGGTCAACTATCTCCAAGAATCGATCCTTGGTATGATAAGACGGTTGAACCTCTCGTTGTAGATAACAACACACAACTATATTCCATCTTCATTGCTAAAAATGAAATTAGAGATTCATTCTCAAGTCTCTTCAATTCATTTGTAATCAACTGGGTTGGATCCAAAGATGTATCTGGTGAGATTACTTCTTTCGGAAGCATCAACTCAGACTCTGCTGGATCAAAAGTTCAACAGGCATCTGTTGCTAGTTCTTCCAACGTAAGTCCTCAGAATAATGAAATTGGCAAGGGTCTATCAACCGACTCTTCTGATAATGGAACAGTTGCTACTTCACTAAGATTCTTCGCAAGAAGTATTGCAGTTAAGTATGTTCTAAGAAGACTCAAGCCTTCTACAAAACTGTATCCTTTCTTAGAAGGAAAAGATATTTCTAGATGGATTAATCCAGATAACAAGTTTACTGGAATTGCTGGAAGTTCTCTTCAAGGATTCAATGGTCCAATTATTACAGATGAAAATGGTAATGCTAGTGGACTAATTCTCATCCCTGGTGGATATGCACCACTTGAAAATGCTACTTGGACAGGAAATCCTAATACTATTAACTACGATGCAACTTCTGAACAAGTAAGAGTAACGACTGGAATTAAAACTTTCAGGTTCACTTCTAGTGCTTCTAATGTTGCTAAAGAAGAGGTTGATACTTATGCAGAAATTAAATACTATGCTATTGGAAGACTTCCTGAAAATCCAGCAACAATTAATTCAACTTCACCAGCAATCTTCAAGGCAAATGAAGGTGTCCAAATTATTGATAGTGTAACCGATGTTGAAGCAAGACCAAATCCACTTGCACAAACATTCAAGATCGAAAACTTTGAGGGTGGTTGCTTCTCTACCAGTGTTGACCTTTACTTTAATAAGAAATCAACTAATATTCCAATTAGAGTTTATCTAACAAATACAGAGAGCGACAAACCAGGAAAATATATTATTCCTGGAACAGAAGTGTCACTTGTTCCAAATACGAGAATTCGTGTATTTACTAGTGGAACTCTAACAGTTACAATTGATGAAACTATCACTGGCGCTAGATCAAACTGCAGCGGTCCACTCGCTAAAGTTCTCGACAGAAACAATAATGAAGTTACTGCTTCTAGCAGCGGTGTTGTTACTTTAACAAATGAACAGGTATACACATTTGTTCTTGACAATCATAATGGAAAAGAGTTTGTACAAAACGAAACTCTTATCATTGGATCTTTGACAACATATAATGCAACAAACAATACAGACCTTTCAATTACCATCGCAAAAGACGCTGGCAAGGTTTCTGAACTAGTTGTTAAGGAAACAGGATCAAACTATGATTCTGCAATTCTCTCCGTAGAAAGTCCACAACTTCCTGGAGGAAGTGTTGCAAATGGTAGCGTTAGTATCTCTGATGGAGAAATTTACAACACAGATGTAACGTTATTTGGATCCGAGTATACTGCTCCCCCATCTATCGTTGTCAAAGGCATTGGTAACGGCGCTTCTGGTGCCGTTATTGAGGCAAAGTTGACTATCGATACCCCTGCGGTAAGAATGGGTGTTGCAATCGATCCTACGGGCGTTACACAGTCAACTACACCAACTAAGTTTAAGTTTGCAAACCCTGTTTACTTACAGAACAATTCTAAGTATGCTCTAGTAATCGAAACAGATTCAACTGAATATGCAATTTGGACATCTCGCCTTGGAGAAATTGAGATTGCTACTAGCACACCTGTTACTACTCAACCTTTACTTGGATCTGTATTCAGATCTCAGAACGTTGATACTTGGACAGAAGATCTATTTGAAGATATCAAATTTACCATCAACCGTGCTGAATTTGATATCAGTAGAGTTGGAAGTTTGAAGGTTGAAAATGAAGATCTTGGTTATCAGTTACTAGGAACAAATCCAATTCAAACTGATGGCACCTCAAACGCTGGTGCAACTTCAGACTTGTTTAGAAACAACAATAAGATTCTAAGAATTCTGCATCCAAACCATGGTTTTGAAGATCGTGGTAAGTCATATGTGTTCTTCAGAAATGCAACAGAGGTTGCTGGTGTAACTGCTACACAACTGAACACAACACTCTTTGAGGTAAAAGGTGCTGGTGTTGATTACTACCACATTGAAAACGCAACTGTTGCTGCAAATACTCTTCGTGGTGGCGGTGGAAATATTCTTGTTGCAACAAACAAGAAGTATGAGCGTATGTATCCACAGGTGAATTATTTAACTTTTAGTGCAACTAAGGTTGAGACTAAAGTTAAATCAACTAATGTTGTTCCTGTAGACTCAAATACTACAAATTATGTTTCTTACTCACAAACAGATTATGAAAAAACTTTCTTGAATGAAATTCACTACTTTAATAATCAAAAAGTATTGGCATCTAAGATTAATCAAACTTCAAATAATCTAGACAGATCTT
>MDSZ01081644.1_pt1 | contig 22520 bp, 27 predicted proteins | sample 811201 | NCBI WGS metagenome assembly MDSZ01 (sample SAMN05326647, study PRJNA326480) | marine metagenome | isolation source: seawater | place: Indian Ocean: North | collected 2010 | reverse complement strand
TATATCATAAGTTTTTATTTTTGTATTGTTTCTGAATACAGTTGTCAAAGATCCGCCAACAAACCCTTGACCTATCACTCCAATGTTCATATTATTTTTTCTCTATCTGTTCGCAAATCCATTTATAAGTGTTCTCCATTCCAGTACGAAGAGGCTGAGAAACTGCCCATCCGATTTTTTCCCTATAGAGGGTGTTATCGGAATTTCTGCCATTGACCCCAATTGGGCATGGGTGTCCGTATTTTTGCTCAAACTCTTCACCTTCAATGTTATAAAGCGAAACATCCTTTTCAGATATATCAATTGCCATACGTACAAATTCATTAATTGCAATCATCTCTTCAGAGCCGATATTCACAGGACCTTGGAAATCGCCATCCATAAATTTTCTAGTTGCTTCGATGCATTCATCAATATACAAAAACGACCTTGTTTGGGTACCGGGGCCCCACACCTCGACGGCGGCGCCGTCATCTGCTAAAGCCACTTTTCTACAAAAGGCGGCTGGAGCTTTTTCCCTTCCGCCTTCCCATGTTCCTTCTGGACCAAAGATGTTGTGGTACCGGGCTACTCTCACGGTAAGCCCGTAATTGCGTGCAAATGCCAACCAGAGCCTTTCGCTGAATAGTTTCTCCCAGCCATACTCACTATCTGGGTTGGCGGGATATGCGGAATCCTCGACGCAGTTAGGGTTGTCTGGGTCCATTTGATTGTGTTCTGGGTACATGCATGCGGAGGATGAGTAAAACACCCTTTGAATGCCCTTTTTGACCATTTGTTCGGCTATATTAAGGTTAATCATGGCAGAATTGTGCATGATATCCGCATCATTTTCACCAGTAAAAACAAACCCAGCCCCGCCCATATCGGCTGCAAATTGGTAAACTTCGTCTAAATCGGCGGTCACGACCCTATCACACACCATAGGATCTCTTAAATCTCCCACCACAAATTCATCAGCGATTGCATGAGCATCAAAGAACTCATGTTCCTTTAAATCTACGCCTCGAACCCAATGTCCTTCAGCTTTTAGTCTCTTCATCATGGCTCCGCCGATAAAGCCACCGGCGCCGCATACTAATATCTTCTTCATTTTGTCTCCTTATTTTTATACCAAAAAGAATTTCCTTGTCCGTTGCCGACTTCATTATCAAGTCCGACATACTTAACTTTCAAATCATAATCATCCAGAAAGCTTATCAGCTCCTCTAGATAGCATTGCCCCTTGTACGGCTCTTCATCCCAAGGTTGTATGAAGTCTCTTGTGTGAACTTCCAACATCAAAGAGTCAACGTTGTTGAGAATACCGGTAGCCCCTTTTAGGACCATCAATTCGGCGCCTTGAGTGTCGATCTGCATTAAATCTATATTTATATTTTGTAACTCTGGTAGTGAGTCTAATCTTATTGTTTTTACTTTTTCAGTGCCTACGAGATACATTGGATGTCCATGTTGGTGTCCTTGAAATTCCAACAAGCTAGAATTACCATCGGCATTTGTCTTATAAAAATTTGATTCGCCGGGCGCGGCGGAGGCTGCAACATTATATACCCTGACTCGATCGTTGTGTTTCCATCTACTCTCCAATACCTTAAAATGGTCTTCATGTGGTTCAAAGCAATAGAAATTAGCATTCCGATAGATAGAGCGGTACTTAATTATCTCACATCCATAATATGCACCTACTATGACTATGTTCTCCACTTCATGGGGTTTTTTAGATGTGTATTTGTAGAAATTTTCTTGAGCATATGCCTCCACTACATCATATGCTAGTGGATCTTTGCAAAACAAAGTATCATATTCTTCTACGTGTTCCAGACGCATTGCCGGTTTGATATTGATAAACACTATAATTCCTCGAACGTGTTTTTGTAGATCTCGTAAGACTTTGATGTCTTCTCTGGTAGATCAAAAATACCTTGTGCAAATTTAATAGTGTTTCTGTATCCTATGATTTCTCCTTCTAAGTCTTTCACAAGATCGTGCTCGTTTCTTTCTTGATATACTGTGGGAGGGCAGAAAACCACTGATTCTGGAAATTCATGCTGTATTATGTACGCTGCCCAAATGTCATCCATACGACCAGTATACGGCAAAACCATGTAATAGGGAAGCACTTTTCGATGAATAAACGTATTTTGACTATTAAAGGGTCCGGTATTAACGGAACAAAAGGGTTCTGTTACGGTTATTTTTTCTATTGGACTCTGGGTAATCCTGCAAATTGCATCAACATCCGGATCACCATCCCACAGATCTGCCTGCACCAACACCTCTCTTTCCACTTTTCCGCAATATTCCACATCATTCTTGGTTTTCAACAATTCGACCGGGTACCCGCGGTGCCACAGGTGAGATATATTAGTAACACTCAAAGGATCAAAAACCCCATTCTTAGCTTTATAGCAATCGACTTTAACTTTTTTACCCACAAGAAGATTAGTTCCCCAATCATCATAGGGTATGTTGTCGTCGTCAACAGTTGCTACAATATCGGCGCCGCGGCGGTATGCCTCCACAAATCCAATATTACGTCTCTGAATACAGCGCCAGCCTATAGAGTCACTTAATTCTTTGTACTGCTGTTCTTGGTATTCGGGTGTTAGATAAATGCAATTGATCTTTTCATATTCGTCATGAGGCGTTTTCAAGTCTCCCACCACGATCAATGTCCAATCTTTCATTTGACTAAACTTAATAGTTGCCTCGGTGGGCGAGTTAATGGTTGTTGTTACAATAAATTTTTTCATGTTAGAATCCTTTAAAAATTTTAAACGTTATTGGCTCGTCGTGTTTCATAGCGATTGAATAATTTTTCTGGTGGAGGGAAGCCTCTTTTTCCTTCGAAATTTTGCTTGCCGATGGAGCATAGGCGCTTTTCTCCATCTGTTTTAGACAGACTTAGGGAGTATCTCTCTTTGCTTCCTTCTCCCAATAGTGTAGGGTGAAAATACCCAATATCTTTGACCCAATTAGACTCCATTCTTATTTGAGCCCACGTACTAAGATCAATTCGCTCGGGAGTGTGACACGGTATCGGAACCCCTCTAATGGCGCCATTTTGTGAAATCGCAGCAAATGTAAAATCAATAAATTTTACATTAATGTTCTCTTGGCGCAGATGCTTTCCCAGACGTCTTTCTGAAGATCCTTTTAAGTTTTTCATTCCTGTGTATGCCTCGCAATAGGTGCGCATCGATTCCATGGTTCCATAGGCAAATCGATCGTTAATGCCATCGTGATAATCAAAATCAGGAATATATATAATATTAGACTCGGGAGGTTTCTCTATTAAGTCATCCAAAGGCCACGTGTCAGCTCTGGCGCGGATTCCGTAGTCATAGCCTGATCCAACAAGTTGACTGCATCGCATTACTGAATACCACTGCAGTGCCCAGTGTTCAATTAGTTTTTTAGCTTTGTGCCCGTTAGCTACCGCTGTCAGATGTGATCCGCCGCCGACGCCGGCTGGGTCTACGTCATGGGCACAAGATAAATCATCCTCCTCAATCAAAACTTTGGCATTTGGATAATAATCACGAATATCTCGACCTTGAGGGTCGGGCGGTCCATAGTAAAACACATCTGGGTTTGGAATGCGCGCTATAACTTTTTCTATAAATCTATGCGCAGAATATTGTATTCCACGCAATTGACCGCTTATCATTACAGCTGTTTTTTTCATCTTTTGGCTCCCAAGATAAATCCATTCCATAGTGTATGCTCAAGCACTTGATATTCTGCTGAGAACCCATCCAAGGCTGCTTGACGTACATTCGGAAGATACGCGGTATCGTCAACAATTATAAAATCAAAATTGTGGTGACAGCACAACCGCACATCTTGAAGGGCGCCCTGATAGGTATGATCGCCATCAATAAATGCAAATTTTCTTTTATATGATGACAAGTCAGTGGTAGCTAAAAAGTCCTGACTTTTTTGTTTATAAAATTGAAAATTTTCATATGCACTTTCAAGAAACTCGACTCCACCTTCGCAGTTTAGTGGTCGATGACCCGCGGCGTGCAGATGAGGGTCTACTGAAATAACTTTCTTCGTATCATAAGAAATTGCATCTTTTTCAACAAAATTTTTAAAAGCCGTATCTCCCACGCTATAAGTCTCTTCAAGGGAATGGCTGCCGAACATAGCATCGCAGAAAATCATACTAGATTTCCCCCATAAGTGCCCAATGTTCAAAACCAAATCTGGATCGTAAAATTTAACAAGCCCCCATAAATAAAATGCAACGTTATCTCGAATCCATCCGGTTCTTTCACTTGCGCCAGTAATTTCTTTCAGTTGTTCAATTTTTTCTTTTAGATCATTCATTTCTTCTCCTTGGTTTTAAATAAATCATGATACTCATCCGATGTTAGTTCCGGTGCATTCTTTAATGGCTCTGTCTGGACCAAAAGACTATTTGTAACACTCCCATCGGACGTAAACGTGGGATAGAAGTCATCTGGTTCTTTTAAGTCGTTTGCAAATTTTTTCAAGATGCCATCTTTGTAGTTGGTTTGTCGATCATCAACATGATAATGTTGTTCTTCGATTCCATTGACTGCGATTAGATTGGGAGGTGATAAATAATGTTGTGGGCGTAACTTGTGACACAAATATTGTTGATAGTGAGTGACTGCATCTGAACCATGGTATTTAATAGGATGAACCAAGCGGCAGATATCATTTCTGAGAATCATATTACAAGCGTCGTGTTTCCGCACAATACAAGGCTCACCTTCGCTAATCTTATTTAAAATACGACCATCCCTACACCAAATATTAGGCGTATGGATATTTACAGCCAAAGGTTGCCATTCTTCTAAAAAATTCATTAATAATTGCCATGGCTCTTCATCTGAATTGTATGATTCTATGTACGTGTCTTCATCGGTATACATGATATATTCATATTTATCTATTACTTTGGACATTAGAAAATCACGACCCTGACTCCATCGGATTATTTCTCCTCCCACATCCTTGGGTCCATAATCAGCCATGACGTCATCATCAGTATACCAATTGAATCTAACGATATCGATGCCGGCATTTTTGGCGCCTGCATGTTTCTTAAGGGTGATGTCATGTCCGATATACTTTCCCTGTTCTACTAAAACTAACTTTTTCATTTAATGTATTGTCTCCTTTTTGCCCAGTCCACATACTCAGTATTCGAATAGATACTTTTAATCTGTGAATCTTCTAGAAAATCCATATATTTACCAACTTTTCCGTCAGCTAAATGGTTTGGCCAAAAATTACTTCTCCTATCTAGAGTATTAAGTGAGTCTGTTTTTTCTTTTACTTTTGAAAACTCATACTTTGATATATCAATGTCTGGGTCTATTCCTAAAAAATTGCCCAATTCAATATGCAAAGTATCTATCTGTGTGATCTGGGACTCGTATCTAATTTCCAGAAACTTCCCTTTAGATGCACACACTTGATTGTCTAAATTTATCATCCACCTTATGAATTCAAGGGGGTCGCGACCATGTAAATTAAAGTTTTTATAAGCTAAGTTATTCTTTTGGCACATAGACACCAAGCAATCCAATATATTTCGATAATTGTATATTACCTTTATTTTTCCAACCAAGGAGCGTGTTATATAATCCGGCGTGTCTTCGTGTATCTTGTGTAAGTAAATATTTCCGAATCTTTTTCCCGTAGGAGTGAACACAGGCTCTACTTGAGCTTGATTCTCGATCATGTCGCACACCATATTGTACACAAGGGTTGTGCCAGATCTATACATGCCTCCACACACTATATCCTGTCGGATACTTATGTCTTCCATGTTGCTCCTTTGATTTTATCAACACAATCCCCATGATGCATTGATGATTCTTTTTTAGTCATCAATTCTGCTTTGAAATGTTTTGGATTTACCCACCAATCTTCAAACTTAATCCCATCGGGATACTTCTTCATTTGGCATGGGGCGTGAGTAGGAAAGGCTATGACATTGTCAAACAAGCATTCATAACCATATGTGGTTAATATTTTTTGAGAGGGTTCTTTTAAATCATTTCCTAGTTGATAAAAATCGTGCTCAAAAGTCATGCATGAAAAAGTATAATTATTTTCAAGCAAGCTGGATAAGACCTTTAGGCTAGCCTCGTCGACGTCTAGGGATATATAATCGAAATGAGATGATTTCCAATGAAGTTTTAAAACTTTTACAAAATCATCACTCTCTACGTCTATACAAAAACTTGGCGAGTGTCGTATTTTGTTACACATTTGGATAGCTTCATGATCCCGATCAAACAAGAGTCCAGTCCAGCCGAGAGACTCCAGCATATAGGTATTATTATTGTGTCTAGGTCTCCAGCATCCCAAGTCTAAAAAAGTTCCAGTTCTGCCCACAAGATAATATGCAAACAAGTCTTGTTGTTGGGCTGCAAAGCTTTTTAGGTTAGCGGTGTTGCTTGAGAGTGTCCAAGTAGTTGTCATGCTTGTCTTAGTCTCCTTTTATAACCCTATGGCTATCGCTGTCGAAGTGCTGAGTCGAAAACTCGAACAACTCTGAATCTTCTAAAGCGACCATCTGGTGTCGTAAACCGCGATAAACATGAAAGTTTTCGCCGGGATTCAATATCAATTGTTTAGCTTTAGTGATGTCATCTTCTTCAGAATAGTATAACATCATTTTGCCAGATTGCAAATAAAAAACTTCATCTTTTAATATATGATAATGCCAAGAGCATCGTTTACCACTATTGAAAAATAATAATTTTCCACAATATTCTTCATTGTTAACAATCCAGCGCTCCCAACCCCAGCCTTTATCTACGTGCTTCATCGGAAGTTTGTGCGTTTTTTTGTTGCTCATAATCCCTCCATAATTTCTGTTAATCTTGAGCCTTTGGTATAGCCTAACTTTTCAAAATCTTCTTGATAGTGTTTGTATACGAGGTGTTTCATTTTGGCGCTCCATCTTAAATCAAAATCTTTCCACAGATCTGTAGATGTTGAATTTATGTGTGCGAAAATGATACCCATTTTTGAATTTAAATTATCAAAATTCTTATCTTCTAATCGAATTATCTCATCAAAAGCTGCCATGCTGGTGTGCCACCCTGTTAGTTTTCTGGTCTGTCTCATTGTGTGACCATCTTGCGCGTAAAATCTGACCTCGGGAGAACCCTCTACCGCTTTAAACCACTGGTCTTGGGATTGTGAACCGGTTCCCAAGAATGGTATATATTTAACCACAAATTCTTCAAAGTTGATTTCTCTGTTGATAAACTTTTCTTCTGAGAAAAGAAGAGAACATGATTCATAATAATCCGACTTTCTCATCACCTCGGGATCTTTTTTTGTAGGGTGCATTTTGATCCAGTGTTTATAAAAACTTTCAAGTCGACCATATGGATTGCGAACGAGTATCATCTTATAAACATTTGGATCTTTCATTAGTGGGCGCATTTCAACGTTCATTGCCATTCTTCCTTCTATTTCGTTTTTATTTTTATGATACTCTAAAGACGAATAGCCACATTTTAAGTTGGCAACCACCAATGCTGTTCTTTCTTTGTTCAAATAAAGATGTGACACCTTACAATACCCCTTCTTTGGATACTGGCATCATTTGCGGAAAAAAATCTACATCCCGGAGTGCCTTGTCATCAATGTAGATATCTCCGGATGGCTTGCCTAAGAATAATTCATGAAATTTAACACCCCAATTTAGCAATTGAGTACGCGTAAGTTCATAAAAAGCTTCATGAGCATATGTAAAAGAGTTGTTAGATCTTCCCATTCCTCTAGCTGTGTAAAGTGTTATTTTATTTCCTTCTTCATATAATCTATTAACAATGTCTATTCTATCTTGAATGGGTTGAGAATTCTCATAATCGCCGTCGATAGTTTCGCAAAGAGTCCCATCTATATCAAACACATAGTTCATTTATATCCTCCTTGGTCAACACATAGGTTCCAAATTTTGTCACTGAGTATGATGCACACTTGTTGGCAAATTCTATTGCGCGTTCCATGCAGCCGTGTTTCATGTACTTATAGATTAAGGAAGCCATAAATACATCTCCGGCGCCGCATACATCGAATACTTCAACTTTATTAGTCCGATAGATTTTATTTTTATACACACACCCACCATCGCCCATCGTTACGATAAGTTCATAGTTTGTAGGATATTTAGTTATTTTTTCATATTCTATTTGATTTATTTTTAAAATTGCACCATCAAAACATGACAAATCTTTTTTCTTCGAATCAACAAAAAGCGGTATATTTTTCTGTAGACATAGTTGAGAAATTTCGCAACATACTTCAGAGGTAAGGAAGCCTTTATTGTAATCACTGATAACAAGAACATCCACATCTTCAAAATCATGTTTTTGAAATTCATAGGGCTCAATAAATTGAATTTCATTTCTATCCACTCGGAGCATGTGTTGTTTTGAACGCTCATCTATATAACGATGTTTTTCTATATTATTTCTGTCAGTGATGTGGTCTGTGGTGATATTAAATGCCCGGAGATTTAAAAAAACATTTAAAGCCATTCCGGGTCTAATTTCTGTTTCAATTTCTTGAAATACAGGAACGGGCGCCTCGGGACTCAACCGGGCACAAACGCCATAATGATATACATCCACACAGGCATCACCCATTAACAATACTTTCAATGATTTTTGTTGTTGAGTGTTCATCTATTCTCTCAAAATATCCTAGCATTTTAGCATGTTCGGATCCGATTACGCGCTTTCCTTGCCAATCAGAGCCAACGATCATGTAGTCTGGCGAGTATTCTTGGATCGCTTTTTCGAGTTCTTCATCGCTATCAAATATTATCACTTCATTAACCCATTTTAAATTAAGCAGAAGCTCTTTACGTGATTCTTCTGTGATTATGGGACGTTGAGTTCCCTTAAGCTGTCTAACTCGCCGGTCGGAATCGATACCAACCATAACATGATTACCCATCATAGCACATCGTTTGAGAAGGCTTAAATGTCCCGGGTGCAATATATCAAAACAGCCATTAGTGAAAACTTTTACCATAATATGTATCCATTCTTTAGATTATAAAATTATATTCTTTTTGAGAAATCTCTTTCATCCATCCAAAATTTTCTTCGAAGGAGCGATCTTGATGATTTCTTGAATAAATGGTGGGAACACATTGCAGATCGAGTTTCTCGAAAAGAAAAAAAGTTGACGTAGATACTGTATCTATCTTTTTGGCTCTCTCAAATAATGCGCTCCAATCAAACACATCAAAAGGGGGTATTATACTCATTTGTATGCGGCGCATGTTGGGTGGTGTCTCTATGGTGCGAGCAAGGAACTCGTTCCACCGCGGTGGAGTACCAAATCTGTTGTTGACGATATGTAAATCCTCAGTCGCACTTATGTTTAGAATATGATTGAGCTGTTCTTCTTTCTTTTGGTTTCTTTTTAATTCCCAACTATTCTGCCACTCTTCAAATGTTGTGTCACACATCCCAAACTTAGAAAGCATATTAGATGCATCAGAACTACGTTTTTGAGATAGTTGTTGTCCGTAGTTAGAATAAACTGATCTGCGGAGAGGTACGTATAGAACGTCTTCGAATTCGGTTACTTCTGAAATTTCAGTGCGAGCAAGTTCTTGATACCTCTCTTTAAGAGCAAACTCCTCTCTTACGCAAGGAAACTCAATCGGAAAATCAAGTTTTATGTTGTTTTTTAAATTTGCATATATTGGCTCTACCGGCCAAATTACAGGGTGCCCCGCTTGGTAATACCGAGAAGCAACTTTTAGAGACATTAAAATGTCTCCCAATCCGCAACTTTGCTCTATAATACATGGTTTCATGTTTTCAGATCCTTATACAGATAATCATGAGAAGTAAGGGCTTCAACTAGTTCATAATCGTATGAGTTGAGATAGTTATTAATCTCTTTAAATTGTCCAGTCTCTATACACATATAGGTGGGACGATGAATATTCAAATTAAGACCCTTTAGGGCGTTTAGCTCTCCTCTTTCTACATCTAAACTAAAAAAATCAATTTTGATGATCTTGTGCTTTAATATGAGATCATCCAGTGTTACCGCAGGGGTGGTTTCTTTTCGAACATATGTCTCTCCTCCGGAGGATCCCTCTACAAAAGAACATAGAGGCATTTCATGTTGATAGATCGTAACAGTGTCGTGAGGATAATCTCTCTCTACTAAGGCGCCGTGCTCTACGATCATGTTTTTTCTATTGTCTAGGCACAACTGATATTGATCCTGTAGTGCTTCTACAAGTAAGCCATTCCAACCTAAATAATTCTCAAGTCCAAGAGTATTGGATTGATCAAATCCATCGGCGGCGCCGGCTTCAATAAAAAATCCATTAACAATATTTTGTGATGCTAAAAAGGAAAATATCTTTGTATTTAAGTCTTCAGGCGAAGCAGGAAGGTATACGTCCGTAACTGGCATACTATAGTTTTCCTTCGGAAATCATTTTATCCAAAAAATTAAAGACATTATATTTTGTGTAATAAAGTTCTTTTGCGTCTAATACGTGCGGTAAACGATTTTGGTAATTGTCGTTTAAGTATATATCTTTAATTTGTTCTACGGCGCCGGCAGTGCCTAAGCTAAAATCTATCTCAATAAAAGACTCTGTCGGATATATATCTGCAACGTTTTGGCAACCATAGTAGATCGGAACTGTGTTGCAAACCACTAAATCAAAAAACTTTTCTGTGAGGTAGTAATTGTAGGCGGAATTTTCAATTCCAATAGAGTACTCATAATCCACCAATGCATCTGATTTGTTGTAGGGAGCGCCTTTGTAGCGCGGATCAGAAATGTTCCAATTCCTTCCGTAAAAATCGATATCCAAATCTGTGTCTAAAAGACCCTTGAACACTCCAACTCTTTGTTCATATAACGGCTTAGGTCCATAGTTGGATATCATAATGCTCATTCGTTTGGATTTAGGGAATTTACCGTTCCTATAGAAATGGTGGTAATCTGTAGATTGTGTCAGCATGAAGAGGGCATGTTCAATAATGTTATCACCTTCAAACATGTTTTTATCTTGAGCAACAACATATTTACAGTATTTATCCAAGTCTCTCTGCCAATTGGTTGACCATTCAGGCTCAAGTAAGAATCCGATTGTCTTTTCTCTGTCCTTAAAATACTTCTTATTGTCGCCGCGGAATCCCCCCATAACCAACAAATATTCATAATCATTCGGACACATTTGAAATTTATCGTTATCGGGCCAATTTCTAAACGCTCTCATTGTGATGTTGGGATCGTAAATCTCTTCCCAATTACACACAATCCAAATTTTTGTCTTCTTCATCAGTAATGACTCCGTAAGCTAGATTTTAGTCCAGATAATTTAGGATCATGCACCGCTGTCACACTTCCGTGTTCAGTGATTGCTTTCGCCCAGTATACCTCAAAACCGAGATCCCTGTATCTATCGTTGAATTCCCAATCCATAGGCTGTGTTATTCTGTAACGCGCCAAACTATTTGAGAGCTTCTCTATGGCTTCTCTGGTATATAAAACCGTACAGAGCCCATTTGTGGAGGGATACGGCTTCTTTTCAAAGATATCTCTATTATCGCCCACTCTCAATGCAGCTTCCCCCATAAAAATACAATCAAATTTAATATTTTCGCGTTCGCATTTTTCAATCAATGTGTTGATGTATTTAAGAGGATCCTCTTTAAAGATAACATCATCTTCCAAAATAAGAAAATAATCTCCGTCGTCCTGAGTAGTTATTTGTTCAAGTATTTTTTTATATTTTGTGCACAAAGATATCTCTCCGCGTTTCATTTCGCGAGAGTGTCTCGTACGAAATGTCATCATATCAAAATGCTCTATAACATCTAATTGAGAAATTTCTTCTTGGTCATAGGGTTCGTATATTTCCCATGGGACGTCTACATTCCACTTCTCAAATTCAGACAGCATATGTTTCTTTCTTTCAAGAAGTTTTGTATAATGAATTACATATATCTTAGACAGATAGTTTTTCATCTATATACTCCTTCCAAGCACTAATTTTCATCTTGCTCAAATCAAAAAGCGAGCTTTGCACCATTTCATAGTACTCATTTAATTTAGTATAACTTATTTCTGACCAATCGTCAACATAATAAATGGGTAAATCTGAAAATTCATCCATGTGAGTACTACGTCGAACAATTGGAATAGTACGCAAATAAAGTGCCTCCCAAGTTCTATGACAGTCTACTCCATTGCCCCGGGGCGAAATTACAAACTTATGGGAAGCTAAGTCAAAATAAAATTTTTGCAGAGACAGTCCTTGTGTCGTAGTTACCCATTTTTCATTTTTAAACATCTCCCACACCATTTCTCTTTCTTGTGGATAAGTTTTAACGTTAAAATTCATATACGTAAATTCAGATTTTGGAACTTCAAGCGAAGCGTACTGGTTTATTAGCATTGCTTTTTCCATAGCGCCCTCTACCTGTGATGAAAATTTACCACCCAGTGCCGCACTGTTGGTGCGCAAGATCATATTTTCTAAACCAATAGGTATCCCCTCTACATTGGGGTGTTTAAGATCTTTGTTTTGGGCTAACCACAATTGACAAGCGGGTCCATAAGAGAATACATTTTCTGTAATGTGATAGTCACTATTGTGGGTTAAAAAAACTTTACAATTATGTTCTCTGAAATTTGAAATATAATCGGTTTTACAGAATACAGCTTCGGAATTATCGCATATATCAATAAACCTATTTCCGGTTATATATTCGTCGAAACCTATCGAATGCTCAGTAAAATTCTCCACTTACATTAACTCTACAAATCTATTTTTATATTCATCGAAAGCCTCAATTTCATGTGATGAGAAAACTTTTGTCATAATAGCCTTGGTATCGGTCCAGATATCATCTTCATATGGATCTCTGTGTAAGTGTACATCAATCAATCCACCTTTCATGTATTCATTAAATGTGTGCTGCCATGCGCCTCGATCAATTCTACCGTTTCTCACGCCATATCTATTACCGCCGCGGCATATCATTTGACACCTTGCCGGGTAATATCCGCTTTTGAATACACTAGTTGTCAAAATCCACTCGTCTAAGTTCCAACCCGTATCCCAGTCGGCATCTTTTGATAGATGGGTTTCAAAACTTTGTATTAAACTTTCTCGAAGTCCCTCTTCACCTATTCCTATTACATTTTTCCACATTGATGCTTTCATGCCAATGTTCCCAATTTTTAATCTTGTAAAATTCAATTCATCAGGATCATATATATGAATATCCTTCGTAAAATCCTGCTGATTAAACCATGAATCTGCTATAACAAATTTATCCATATCATCGGTAATCAAATAATCATCATCCCTAAAAAGAGGATCTGCTGCGGCATATAATCGGGAAATTTGAGCTACATTACAGGTCCTATATCCCTCAATATGAGGAAAACGATTGATGTGCACTTCATATGGGTGACTATATTCTACAATCAAATCTAAAAGCGGCTCTGAAATGTCTTTTTCTACTAAAATTACATATGGATTGTATCCCAATTTTCTCCAAAATGCGCATGTAACTGGTACGAAAAAAAGGTAGTCTGGGTTAGAATCTACTGATAGTATTGAATACTTATCTTTAATCATTGGCTATTTCCTCAATTTTAATTTTTACTTTTTTGTTATTCAAACAATCGCCGGTACTTAAGTCAAATTTCCAACCATGGAGAGGACATACTAGATTATTGTTTTCGTCCACATATCCTATCTCTTCCAAATCAGCCATCATGTGTGGGCAATATTTTTGAACATTAAGTGTACATCCTTTATGTTCAAGTTTGTAGGTGTGAGAAAATACTTCCCCACGATTAGCATAAAGCTTTTCTGACATTATAAATCTTTTTAAATCAAAATGCTTCAGAAGCGCAAATAATGGTTCATTATATGTATCCGGGTTTCGAGTGCAGGAAAAGTTGCATCCTAAAAAGTATTTTTCAAAATCTATAACAGGATCTTCAAACAGCTCCGCAAGAGAACTAGGATCTACTATAAATGAATATATGTATTCTTCTTTATTGTATTTAAAGATTGGTTCGTCTTTTGAGAAATCAACAATCCATTTTCCCCAATCTTGAAAATCAAACAAGATAGCGCCATCAATTTGTTTAGTATAAAATTTAGATATTTTTTTTATTTGTCTAATGTGCCTTACAAAAGAAACCAAAGCGTTATCTATTCTATTGTGGTTTGGGATTTCTTTTTTATTCGCATATATGTTTAAATACGCTCTATAAGATGTCATGTATGAATCAACGTCGTTGTAGATCTTTTCGATTTCTTTTTGATTATTTAAGATTTTTATATCTTTGCCAACATTAATAGTTGATCCGGGGATTACCAAGCCGGCGCGCACATTGTTATTTTTAAGATGTGCACATGCATCGTCCGCCAAAACAAATGGGTTCCACTCTTTTCGCCTATTATAGTTCCATTTATCGAGATTGTTATCATGAAAACATGGCGGACCTGCATTTGGGATAGTCATTTTTGCATTGAGGTATTTAGAGTATTCTAGGGCGCGATTAAGGTTGTTTTCCCTTTTTGTTCTTCCGTGTTTTCGCATAAGCTTTCTATCGTAATTATATGTACATGGCCACCATATAGCACTCGTTGCTTGAAGTAGCAACAAGTCAATATCACTAGCATGTTTTTTGAGTTTAGAAAAATCTATATGACAATCATTCAAATTCAATATTTTATTCTTTCCATCGTCAAAAAGTATACAAGAATCGGCATCTAGATGGCTTTCTTCTTTTATTATTTTTATGCTAATATTTTTAACTTTAATGTCTTCATTATCGGATAATTCATATACCTTAAAGCCCATCTCTTGTAGACCATTTAAAAGAGTTTTATCTGAAAAATTAGCCGTGTAGATAGGGGTATTTTTATCAACTTTTTCTAAAAACCATTTGTCATAATGATCTTCGTGAACGTGAGAAATGTAAATAAAATCCAGATTAGCATATAAGGATGGCTTCATAAGGTGAGAATTTCTAGGAAATGGATACCATTGTCCAAAGTATGCGCCTTGTGGTCCAAACCAAGGGTCACACAAGCATCTGAAGTTGTCATTCTCTATTAACCAGCCGGCATGTCCTACATACTTTGCCTTAAACATTTAAAAACCTAAAATTATTAAATTTTGACTCGCGAGGAGAAAGAATCATTTTATTAAAATCATGATTATAGTTTTTATCAAATTCTTTTAATGTTTGCCAATCGCCATATTTGGCATTCTTGAGAGGATCGAAAGGCTGGTGTCTGTTGTGTTTATGTATCAAGAGTGAAAATATTGCCTGATCTTGCCTATGCTCAATACATGGCGAGTCTGAACCGTCTGGATATCTAATTGTGGTATCTGGTAATGCTGCTTGTGGGTCTAACATATGCTCATACATCTCTCTTACAAACTCTACATTTTTAGTGCTTTTTTTATATACCTGAAAGCCTGCCCAATATTGGGGCATTATTTCGGCACCAATTGCATCAATTATGGAAATCGATTTTTTGGTGCACCAATATTGATTTGTAAGACCGGAATAAGGATAAACCATAAACAGTGATTCATCAACTAAATCTCGTTCTATACTGTCTGTCGACCTAATAAAACAATTTGCAGAATCAGAATAGATTACTTTGTCGGTCCGATTTAAGAGGCAATCATATAGAGCATACGTCTTATAAAAAAACACGCGCGGGGAGTGCGCGTGTTCACATACTTTCTCCACCTCAATTAAAGTAACCGAATCGCCGAAAGCTTCATTAAATATAGATAGCTTATCTACAGAAGTGTTAAAATAATAAAGATAAACTTGATTGTTGTAAGAATTTATTCTGTAACTTTGAATCAAATTCAAAGCTTGTGGTATGAACCGCTCACTTATAACCGTACATAAGTCCATCAATACCCACTAAAAGGATGCCCTTGGTTGATGTTGTTGTTGTTGTTGGTAAATTTGCAGGTATCCTTGGAATATTTCTCTTTCGTGTTCTTTTTTCCATTCGTCGTGCTCGGGATTTGTCGACATTCCAACAGGATTAAAATAATATATTCCCAATATTTCCGGATGCTTCACAAACTTGGCTTCGCCAAACGCGCAGCGCAACCAAAAATCCCAATCTCCGGATGCTTTATAGTGCTGATTGAAGTAGCCAAACTTATCGTGGAGTTCTTTTCTCCACATAGGATTATTATGAGGCAGATTACCTCTGAGCATAGCTTCTTTTGAAAATTCTTCAAAATTATAGCGTTGGCAGTTATCCGGAACATCTTCCCATGCCACATTTGGTTCGTGAACAATATAGCTATCGTTGTAGACGAGAGAGGCATCTGGTACTGCAACCAACATCTTGGCTTGCTGCTCTAATCCGTCAGATCTGCGACGATCATCACAATTAACATTTGTTACAAAATCGCCCGTGGCCATCTTGATTCCCATATTCCATGTATCATATATTCCCGGATCTTCCTCAAGGCGCTTGTATATGATATTGTTTGGATATTTTTGGACGTATTTGAGAATTACCTCTTCATCGAATTCGTGACCCGGTGGATCTACATTTAAAATAATCCACTCGCATTTTTCCTCGAATATAGTTTGACGGGTTACATCTTCCATAAGCTGTTCGATATATTCATCCGCCTTATACACAGAAGTCACCAAAGATACGGTGGGAAGATCGGACACTTCCACATCTTCGTGTGGAGAGCGACCAATAAGACTGTTTACAAACTTGCTATAAAGTGCTTCTTCTGAAAATTCAACTTTCAGGTAATCCGCGTGATCTTGGGCGTTTCGAAGAATATCGTCTCTCTTGTCAGACGTAAGGTCTTCATAACATTGCCTCATTTGCTTCTTGGCGGAATGTTCGCGTGGATAGCACCACTGGGAATCTCTCAATAAAACGCCGTCCCACACAGCTGCTTCCGGTATAGGACCCAAATCAAAGGCAACATTGTAGAATTTAGGATTTCCATCTGTGTCGTATAAATAATCTACTGGTCCGGACCATGGTGACGTCACGACAGGCATGCCGCTGTATGCTGCCTCAAAAATTGGTAATCCGAATCCCTCACCATGTGACAAAGAAACAAATGCATTAATTTTAGGCTCTGTGTAAAGAGCATGCATTTCTTCATCAGTTAAATCGCCATGGAGAAGATAAATTCTGCATTTAAGGGACTCTGGGTTTCCTCTCGATGTGATTATTTGCTTCAATCTATCATGACAAATCTCACGATCAATTAAGCAATTCTTGGCAAGATTAGTTTTAAGTACCAATCCCACATCATCATTCTCGAATTCATCAAGAAACCAAGAAATGGTATTTTCTATATTTTTTCTTGGTCCCCACTGTGCAATGCATAGAAAGTTAAACGACGTGGAAAATTCTAATCCCAAATCTACGCTTTCATATGCCTTAATGGGATATCCTACAGTCTCTATTGGGGTTTCTAAAGATAGAATAGTCGAAGTTCCATCTTCGCGCTCGCCCTTGTATTGAGTTTTTTCAAATACCTCTCTTGAGTGATCTGAGACACAAATAACTTTATCCATTTCATTTGCTTTCAATAGCCACGTGTGATCAACGAGTGTTGTTTCTATTCCTGCGGTGTACCCAACATGCACACAACCCGGGGGTGCCTCCCATTCGTTTGGAATGGTGGTCTGAAGAGTCATGTCGATTCTGCCGCCAGAGTGCATGTGGTGAATTGTCTTTTCAATTCTATCGTCAATGAGCGCTCTTTCAGGATCGTCTTCTGATAGCCATGACGTCGTTCCCCAATTAATTGGCTGGACATACACTTCAAATTTATCTGGTCGACTCATCAACGCTCTAAAAGCAAATCGTGTTTGCTCTCCATATCCCGATCTTGTAAGAATCGGTCCTTTCAATAATACCTTAATCATTTAGCTGCTATCTCCCATAAGTGCCATCTGTCATAATTTTTTCTTGTTTCCCAAGAACCATGTTTTTCAACTATTTCATCCATTGTTTCTACCCACTTGTTTTCAAAATCTTCAAAAGAATAGTTTTCTTCAACATGCTTCAATCCTCCCTTGGACATATTTTGGTATGCCTTTTTGGAGCATTTAAGTGCTTTTCTCATTACCTTGAGGAAGTCTTCTTTTGAAATCCTATCTTCATATATATATGGAACCTGCAGGGAGCCGATTATAGACTTGCTTGAGGGTTCGATCCCCCAACCAAACCATTCGCGACCATTTGTAACTTGCTCTTGTAGACCTCCCGTCATATTGACAATGATGGGGGTACCACACATTAGTGATTCTAATGTCGATAGTCCAAAACCCTCTGCGTCTGATATATTAATTGTAAAATCTACGGCATTATACATATTAGCTAAATCTTCCGGTGCTACTTTTTGAGTAGACAATAAAACTTGGCCATCGGAAACACCTAAGTGCTCAATAATATGCGGCAAATCTTGACCATGCGGATCTTGGGCATCCGTATGCATCAATAGGGATGCTTTATCGTGCCCAACTTCATCTAAAAACTCCTTAAACCACCATACTAGTGTTCCGCTTTGTTTGCGGCGAGCATTTCTATTGTTCCAAAAGAAAATTTTCTTATTAGGATTTGCAAAGTTTTCAGAACTTTCAATTATTTTTTTACGCATCGCTATAGCAGAATCCATCTCGCTTGTCTTATACGGATGAAATATTGTTTGATTGACCGCGTGTGGTATTCGCGTACAGTATGAATCAGGAGATACTGTTCTCACAATCTCATCAGTAACCTTGGAAATTGTGATAATCTCATCAGTTGAATTGTAATACTTAGAGTTATATCTTGGAGCGGGGAAGTTATCCCAAACATGGTAATAAACCATAGGAATATTGACTCTAATTTCATTTTCAATTTCCCACAACCAATCAAAAAACCTTGGATCTGTCATAAACCATAAGACATCTGGCTTCTCTTTTCTCATTATAGAGCGTACGATTTCATGATTACCGTATCCGTCTACCGGAAATACTCTCCAGTCTTCCCCCCATGGATCGACACTTTGTTGTTCATAGTCATTGTGTTTGATAGCACCGCCTAGGCATATAAATTGATATCTTCCAGTCTTCAAAAGTGCTTCAATAAAATATTTTGTTTGTGTACCCACTCCCGAAGGAGATAGGGGGTGGTCCGCTAAGACCAAAATCTTTTTCTTTTTCATTAATTCCTCATGGACAGTGTTCTGTCTTATAAAACTTACAACCATAGCCGCCAGTGCACGATAGACGGTTTTTGATATATCGTTGATTCTTAATATTGTACAGCGCAGTGTTCAAAAGTTTAAGCGCATTTTCAGTTTTTCTTGGACCACTGGTAACACGGAAAAACTCAACATGGTCTTTCTTCGCTGTTCGCTTAAGTAATGCAAAATGCGTTTCAACGTCTTTGGGATCTATGTTCATTTTTTGACAGAAGTACTTTTTATACAGAGTGAGTTGGTAAGTAATCATCTTGTCACCCTTTTTCTTGGCATCCCAACCCCATGAACAAGTTTTCCAATCAAAAATATGAACCTTTCCATCGGGAGTAGCGACGACTGCGTCGATATAGCCTTTAAATTTATATTCTTCTTCGCCCTCAATCGGCTCCATCAGGGGCATTTCTACTGCTAAAACTTCAAACTCATTAAAATAATCTTTCAGTGCATCATCAATCTCTGGAATAATATTGTTTCCCTGCTTCATCATTTGATGAACTGTCTTATTATCGACGTCATCATCTAACTCGGCAATATTCTTTTTAAATTCTTGCACAAAGAAGTCATCATCAATATCCTCTTTGAGAAGCTTCTTTTCGCAAACAGAATGAATAGCTGAACCAAATGCAGTATAATGGTTACCTGTGAAGCCATCTATTCCATCAACCCGAGTGAGTTTGTGATAGAAGGGGCAGAATTTCCAATCTTTTAATTCAGAATATGATATATGTGGCATTAGATCCTCTTCATATTATAACCACTAATATTTGTGCTGTCAAGTATTATTTGGGTCCTGTAATGTGATTATTTTTTGATACAGCTGCGGACTTACGGTTTTTAAAAAATCATGATTGCTGTTCATAAAAAAATCAGTAAACCCTGTGGCAAAGTATTCTCTTAGTGAGGTGGCTGCGTATGGATTAATGAACAAGCCTTGCATCAGAGTAGCTAGCTTGTCGTACCCTATATCTTCGTAGAGAAACATGTCAAATTCTTCATCATATTCAACATTCATAAAAAACGATTCAGGGGCTCTAAAATTGTTAGACCATAAAATATCGTGAAGATGTTTTCTCTTGCGCAAGAATTCATCTTTTATCTTATTGTCGCCATACAGAAGATATCCATTTGGAATTTCTAGAGAATGTGATATTTCATGTATGATGTTTTCTATCAAACTAGTTTCATCAGTTTGTATGTGAGAAAGAAAGATTGTTCCGCCATCATAAAAAGCAGTTAACTCTCTATCTTCAAATTCATCAAACCATCCCACAATGATCATCTCTATTTCAGACAACAAATGAGGAGGAAGCATTCCCTCGACATCTGATATAGCTTTTTCAATGTCTATTTCTTCAGAAAGTAGTGGCTCTTTAAAATATACATGTATACCTGTGGGAGTATAAAAATCAGACGTCTGATTCTGTCTGGTTTTCTGTTTCTCTTGCAAATGTTTTATGAGCATCATCTAATCCTAATTGATATCCACGTAAAAAGTTCTCTTCAGCGTACGCAAATGCAAACTCTGGAAATTCTGTGGCAATAGTTTCTGCTATCATATTGACCGTGACCTCTTCTTGGTCTAGTCGCGTCCCAACATACTCCACAAGAATATCTTTGAGTTCAGAGTCGGGCTGGACAATCATAGCTAAAAGCTCGTTTTTATGAGCTTCTTCTTCAGAAATTACTTTTTCATTTATATCTGTCATTTGTTTTCCTTTTCAATTAATAATATAATATATTTTTTTGTATTTGTCAAGACTTCTTTATAAGACTTTTGATGCCAGTGTCGCTAATTCGGAACGTTCGCCCTTTCTAAATGTCACGTGACCAGAGATAGGGTATTCTTTAAAGTTCTCTATAGCGTGAGCCAGTCCGTTTGATGTCTCATTAACATATACATTGTCTATTTGTTCAACATCACCGGTGAGAACAATTTTTGTACCTTCACCGATACGTGTAATTATAGTTTTAACTTCGTGTTTTGTTAAATTTTGAGCTTCATCAATTACAATAAATGCATTCGCAATTGATCTGCCTCGGATGTATGTCAAGGCTTCAACTTCTATTTTGCCTTTCTCCATGTACATCTCAAGATTGGTGCGATCGCCCATCAAAAACTTAAGATTATCTTGTATGGGCATAAGCCATGGCAACATCTTCTCCTCCATGGTACCCGGAAGAAATCCGATATCTTTTCCGAGAGGCTGAACCGGCCGAGATACTATTAGTCGAGAATAATGATTGTTTTCGCTACGCAAACCTATTGTTTGTTGTAATCCCGCAGCGATGGCACACAATGTCTTACCGGAGCCGGCGCGACCAACCAATGATACAATTTTAATATCTGGATTCATAAGCATGTCGATTGCAAATGCTTGCTCTTTGTTTCTGCCTGTTATATTCCAATCTGGTATGTTCTTGTGGATTATGTTTTTTAAAGGCTGGTGGTGGCTATCAAAGCGTGCTAATGCCGACTTCTTATCATTAGCATTGGATACCAACATTACATATTGATTTGGATACCATATTTCAGAAGTTTCATCTTCGGGAATTATTATTTCTTCGCCGGCATAATATCTATCAACAACCTGATCATCAACTGCGTGGACTAAAAACCCATTATACAGCTCTTCCGATGACATCACGGCTTTTTCGGATGTATAGTCTTCCGCTGTGATCCCTATAGAATCGCATATAACGCGCATATTGATGTCACGGGAAACTAAAATAGTCTTCCTTTTTTCGCAATCAGCTTGAATAGCTTTAGCGGTCGCGATAATCGTATGATCCGGATGCCTCATATCCAAATCGGGAGGGAATATGACCTCTTTTAAGATTGAATAAGATACTACCTTTAAGATTCCTAGACCTTTCGCAATTCTAACACCTTTTTCTAGATTTGCTTTTTCTCTCAGTGCATCGAGTGTTCGAATAAATTGCCGGGCATTAGAACCGACTGAGTCTTGGCGCTTTTTGTGTCCGTCGATTTCTTCTAAAACCTTAAGAGGAATAAAAATATCGTGATTATCAAACTTGTAGATAGCATTCGCATCTGTTAGATAGACACTAGTATCTAACACATAATTTTTCTTTTTTGACATACTGCCTTCTGCAAAGTATATAGTTATTCAAAATTGTTTTATTTATTGATTTTCATATACTATATCTTCAGCTTCGTAAATTTTATCTATTGATTTAACTGTTGAATCTGGTATAAACAATACTTTT
>MDSZ01103416.1_pt1 | contig 22521 bp, 29 predicted proteins | sample 811201 | NCBI WGS metagenome assembly MDSZ01 (sample SAMN05326647, study PRJNA326480) | marine metagenome | isolation source: seawater | place: Indian Ocean: North | collected 2010 | reverse complement strand
ACTTGATTCCACATTTGTTTAACAACATTATCAGGCAAAATTCTATCTCTAAATTTATTTCTTTTTAATGCAGACTTTAAATTTGTGTTAACAAATATCATTGCACATTCATATCCTAATTTTTCTAAGTCTTGTTTTTGTTTTTGAATACGATCTAAATTTTTTCCTGTTCCGTCTATTACTAATCCTAATCTACCTGCTATGTAATTTGTCTTAAATTTATCTGTTATATCTACTGCTTTACGTCTTATTTCTTGGCCTTGTGGTGAATAAATTTGTTCAGGGCCTTTAGATAAACCTGCTTGTGATAAGTAATATTCAAATTGTTTGTCTGAATTAATAATCTTATATCCCATGCTTTCTAAAGCAGTATTTCTTACTATGAAAGTTTTTCCACTGCCTGGACCACCTGCAGTAAATATTGCTTTAAAAATTGCTGGGTCATTTACGCCTTCTAACATTTTACTGCCTACTAACATTCCTCGAGCAGGATGTGGACTTTCTATTTCACCAGGTTTTGCAGTAATCTTAAATTTTGTTGTTCCTTTTAATTGATCTGGTTTTCTAGGATAATTACCTGTATATATTGATTTAATGTAATCTTTGTTTTCTTTTACACAATTAGGAACCATTCTATTGCCTTTTTTCTTAAAGCCTTTCTGTTGATATCCATGCCAACATGTTCCTCTTGCTTCTTTTGTATTTGTTTTAACATCACCTTTACTTTTGGGTCCATATAACTCTTTTTGCTTTTGACCTATCTTTTTAAACTCAGGATCATTTTTAAGATTCTGTATGCCTTTAGACACAAAATCTCTTGCTGGTTTATAAATGTTTTTATAAACAAAACTATCCTTGTCAACAGTAGGTAATTCTTTTTTTGTTTGTTTTACCATACTTTTAAAATCTTTACTCAAATTTGTTTTTTTATCAAAATTTTGTATTGCAGTTTTAGGATTAAAAATTTTTTTTGCTGTATCTAAAAATCCAGGTCTTTTAATTGGTTTCTGTATTTTTTTATATCTTTGTGTGCCTGGTCTTAATAATGGTCTATCTTTTGGATAGGCACCACCTGCACCTTTAGTTTTATACATTGCATTAGGCCCATATTGATATGCTTTTTGTATATATTCATCTTTAGTAAATGCACCAACTTGCCTTTTGTCAAACTTAGGATAATATTTGTCTCCTAATAATTTTAAGTATTGTGCAGTTGCTATTGCATTTGTTTTAGGATTTTTCATATCCTTAACACTATATTTTGTACCTATATTTTGATTTAAATCTTTAAGGGCGATTGATCTCATTTGTCCTAAACCATAGGCTCTATCCTTAGGTTTAAATTTTTTATCACCTACTTTTACTTTTCCACGTTTGTCAAAATGTTTTCCACTACTTTCTGCATCAATACGTTTTTGTAAAGCACTAAAAGGTATTCCTACTTGTTTTGCAATGTTTTGTAGTTCTGATTTAGTTAATTCTTTGTATTTGTTTTCACCTAATCCTAGATTAAATAACGTGTTTGGATCAGAGTTTTTTCTTGCCTTTTTATGTAGTTCTTTAGGTTTTCCTTTACCTAGGCCTAATTTTTTAACATTCATGTATTCACCACCAATAGGAACATCTTTAGTTGCATTTTGTTTTGTAACTATTCCTACACCTGCAGTTTCAGTGGTATTCTTTTTAATTATTTGGCTAAATCTCATTTTTTCTTTTTTCTGCCGGCACAATGAGCACGTTGACTAAATCCTTTTGGATTATTGCAATCTATACTGCTTTTGTACTTTTTACTCCATTTTCTACCTTTTTTTTTGACTCTTGCATTTTAGGTCTTACTTTTCCCATAGTATATGCTTTTGCTTTCATATATCTACTAACACCCTTTTTACCTTTAACTGGTACTTTTAGGTTAGGTAATTTTTTATCTGTTTTAAATTGTATGTCTTCAAGTTTTGTTTTAAGTTGTGATATACGTTCTTGTATTTTTTCTAAGACTGATTCCTTTTTAGTTGATACACGAATTGGCTTTTTACCTTTACCTGAACCTGATTTTTTGCCGCCTCTTCCTTTTTTATTTTGTGCCGCACGTTTACGTCTTACTGCACTTTCCTTTTCTTTTTTAGACATACTCCTTGCTTTTGATAAAGGAACACATTTAGCATAGCCTGATTTTTTGCCACTGGAGCCACATGGTGCATAACTACCATCTTTTCTTTTCTTACCGATGTTAACCCATTTTTGTTTAAACCAATCCCTTAAATCTTCAGTAATATCTTCTGCGTAAAATGGATTTTCAGGGTCGGCATCACCTGCTTCATCTGGCCACCAATCTACAGTCCATTTCTTACCATCAGCAAACATCTCTTTCATTTCAACTATACGTCTTTCGTATTCTTCTTTTGTAGGCATAGTTCTTCCTGCTACTACATCTAAACAAAAGTTTAAGGTTACTGCGTTTGCAGTTAGACTTCCGCATCTTGCTCCTACTTCATTTTTTAAATGGTCAATTAAAATACTTCCGCTACATTTTGCTAAGTCGTCACTTAATTCTTCATCAACTTCAAGGTCAATGTAACTATACACAAAATCATAATGAGGCCTTGGAGAACCATGCAGTATGTATTCATCACGTACAACTATACGTTTAAAACCATCGACTCCATGCCAAACGGTTTGTTCTTTAGTAAATTCATCTGGTTCACCAAATGTTTTTTCTAAGAACCTACTGTACTCGACAGGGCCAGGATGGTCCCATTCATCATATAAATCTTCTGTTATAAATTCTTCTTTTAACATCTCAAATCTCTCACATGCTTCTACTATAATTTTATCATCAGCACCTAAATCAATTAATTTTTCAAGTATCTCGTCTGCTCTTTGTAATTGTTCGATAATTCTATTTTTCATCACAGCATGAATATTATCATCGTATCTTCCAAACAAGTCTTGTATCATTTGTTTTTGTACATTTAAATCAGCCTTTGCAAAGTTACTTCTAAATTCTGAAGCACTACGCATTGGTTTACCTAAAACACTAAATTGTAAAGTAGGAACAGTTACTATATACCCATGCTCTCTAAACGGTTTCATATCTTTACCAGCAGGCTGAAAATAACTTGGCCCTCCATCTTTCTTTGGTTTAAAACTAAAACGAGGATCTTCTTCCATATCTTTATCACTTACAGCAAATAATAGTATGGTATTATTTTCATCATAAGAGTCTGTTATTTCTGTTGCTTGATAGGGATTTTTAACTTGAACAACACGACTTGGGTCTATTCCAGTTAATGCCATCATCGCTCGTTTTTCTTCAAAACTGAAAGGTGACTTAGGAGGATCTATCTTGTTACTGGTAGAAATAAAAACATTTTGTTTTCCAAAACGTTTTATTTATGTATCATATACAGATTTATGACCTTTATGAAAAGGATGAAATCTGCCAGGATATATTACAATTACTTTCATAGGTTCCTCTTAAACACATAGTATTTATCTTAGAGGTTCTCAAGTAACCACAAGTAGATTGGTGTGCGGAAATAAATTGATGTGTGTCCGTTCCAAGGTAGTTTTGTTGCATGAAAACCTTTAGCATTGTTACCTTCTTGTTCTAAACATTCATATTTGATTACTTCTTCATCCTTTAATTCAAAGAAGTTTAATTCAATATCATCAAAACTTATACTATCGATTTCAATAGATTTATCTTTTATAGGCATTTTGTCATCGCCCAACACTACATCATTTTTTGCATCTTTATTATTATATTCTATTCTTAAACAATTATCAGTGTCATCAGCCAGTTCAACATCAAACTCAATACTAGTGTTTTCTTTACAAAAATCACCAAATTGTGGATATCCATTTAAACTAACTACTACATATGGATGCTCCTTAACTGCATCATGTGTATGTACACTTAAATCTATTTTAATACTAATTGATTCCATCAAGAACCTCCATGTCTGGTGGATATCTAAAATTTCCAACATGCATTAAGGCAATAGTTTTATCTACCCAAACTTTGCCACCTAGTTGTCTCCAACGTCTGCAGAAACTCCAATCTTCTGTAAGATAACGACCTTGGCTATCGATAGTGCAGTTAAAAAAATCATATTGGTTTAATGCTTCATTTTCAGGTAAACCTATATCATCCTTATATTTTTGTGCACCATTTTCTATCATTTTTGTAAACACTTCACGTTTAATTAACATAAACCCTGTCCCTAGTGTTCCAACTTCAATTAAATCGCCTTCTACAACTCCATTATCTAATGTGTTTACTACCATCTTTGGAGGAAATGTTTTTTGTGGGTAAACACCACCTACTATATCTTTGTTATGATTAATAAGTTTGGTTATATCTAAAGCATTGAACTGTATATCTGCATCTATAAACATTAAATGTGTGGCATCGCCACTTAAAAATTTAGCAGTACAACTATTTCTTGCTCTATTAACATTGCTTTCATTACTTAACGTATCTATTTGAAATTGTAAATTATTTTTCATTCCATATATTGTCCATTGTAAGTAACTGCTAAAAGTTACCTCAGAAATATTTCCACCAAAACAAGGCGTCATGAAATGTATTTTCATACATACTCCAATGCATTTAAAAATTTGTTTATTCTATCTACTTTAGGTTTTAAAAAATGTCTTTGATTATATGCTACAATATCCTTAATTATATCTTGTATACGTAAATGATGTTGATGAGATAATTTGCACAAATCATAACATACTTTTAATACACTACTCATTCTATCTTTATGGTCAATAACTTTATCGTAATCTTGTTTGATTACTTCTTCAAAAGTTCTATATCCTAAATCTCTTAAAAGTTGTAAACTTCCAGGATTGCCTATAAGTACAAAAGGTTGTAAATTTAAAATAGGCTTAAATGTTTTTTCTGACAACACTATTGTATCGTTACTAAAAAGTGTTTCTACAACAAAATTAAAATAGGAGTTAGTATAAAAATCATGGTTAACAAGTTTATGATTATTATGTTCTGAATCCGATAAATCATCACAACGATAAGGAAGACGTAAACTAAAACTTGCTATATTTTCGTACAAGGTTTCATCATAATCTACCCAACTATCTATATCATTTACTCCAGAAACACTAGTATCATATTTGTAATTTGTGTAACTAAAATATCCATGTTGTAGTAAGTCAAGTTGATAGAGATAACTTGCGAAAATTTTACGCCAAATTTTGTCGGCCCTAATTAAACAAGTAAATTTTTTATCACGTGGTTTGTGAATATTTTGTTTTTTTACAAATTTATTTTCAATTACTTGTAGATATCGATAGTATAATTCCATGTCTGGAAAATATATAAACGGATGTTCATTTTTTAATTTATAATTTCCTATAGCAAATCTAATATTATCTTTATCATAACCGTGTTTCTGTTGCATTCTATCTAAACTATTATATATTTCTGGATTAGGATTGTCTCCCTCTGTGTAATAAAAAAGAACTTTAAAATCACCATTCTTAAATCTATTCCTACTATACGTATCCATTAATTGTATATAATCAATATCAGGATCCCAAAAGTTTAAATTAATAGGATAGTATGCACTATTTGTTTTTGTTAAATAATCGTTTGCTAACACACAATTAACAGGCACATTATCTAATTTACAATATTTTAAAAAGGTAAAGTCTAATGAGTATGGAGGTTGTATTGCAAGATTCCACCAGTCAGCAGTGTTAGGTTTTAAATTTTCGTCTTTAATTAGATTAGGTAAAAAACCATGACTATTTTTGCGGTCAAATAACCACGTTATCATTGAATATCCTTTAACTTAGTGTGCCATATATATGCTATTGATACTACCTGCAGTAAAACCACTTACTGCTATTCGTATCCACACAAAGTTTCCTGTAAAATTATTGAAAAAACTGTTTGTGATAGCAGTACTGCCATCACTTTCATTTACTGTCACAATGTCAACAAAATCTGTATCTGCTGGATCTTTTACTAATGTACCTTGAATTTTAATAGTTCCAATTAAATTTGTGACCCTGCTTTGAACTGTATGTACTCCGTCACTGAATCCATAGTATCCATCACCTTTAACTTTATCACTGTTAAAAGTTGCACTTGACCCATCGTAGTTTCCTGAACTACTGCCAAATGCAGTTGTGGCTAAAAGTTGTATACTAGTTGTTGCCGGCAATGTCTTCACCCTGTATAATTTCTACTACTTTACCTGCACCCGCAAGTTCTGTAATAACTTGTTCTAATTGTCCTATTAAATCAGTACTAAGGATTTCACTTGCTGGTTGACTATCTTTTAGTAATTCACTTACTTTTATTACTAAAACTTGTTCATTGAGTTTTGCCATAATTACTCCTTATAGTGTATTTATGCCATATGTTTAGGCTTACGTCCACGTTTTAACATTTGTTTTGTCGAACCATCAGACTTTATATTGTATGCTTTTGCAAATCTATCAGGCGTCATTCCTTCTATTTCTTTGATCGCTTCGGCAGGCATACCAGGATAATAATACACCCGTTGATTCGTAAATCTGTATCCACCATCCATTTGTTTACTCCGGACTTTGGCATATAGTATTGTATTAGTTGTTATTAGATTACGTTCTACCAAAGTTTTTAATAATTCTTCATTCATTTTCTACTACTCTATATTCTATTACTTTCTGTATACTTGACCCCATTTTAAATTTACACATTGCCACCATTTTATCTGTAGTTACATATCCTAAACTATCTCCGTGCCATAAACCATACAAACTATTATTCATATCACGTCTAATTAGTCCTCTACTAATATGTATATCTCCAATGTACAATGATGCCCAACTTACCCATTCTTTCGTGTCAGAAGGATTAATTCTGTTGGAAAGTAACTGATATTTGTACTTTCCAAAAGGTAAACGTTTTTTAAATCTTATATCTTCTTGGCTTGTATTTCCTGGAAATACACTTATATAATTGCAATCTATATTATTAAGACCAGGTTCCTGTTGTTTTTTTAAATGTTTTATCCATCCGATTACTGTATCACATGTATCTAAATTATTAGAAAAATAACTGATATGTTTTCCATAACAAACTACTTTATCCCCTTTACGCCAGCCATACATTCTTAGACTGTTGTGTACACCATAGAAGTCTAAAGTAGGTTTGTCAAGGTCAAAAATATTTTCACCAAAACTATATGTTTCTATGTGTATTTTGTATAAAAATTTGTTATGAAATAATCTATCAGAGATTTGTTTATGTAATGAGTGCTTTAGCACTAATGTCTGCAATTTCTTTTGTTGTTCCATCTATATACCTAAATTTAATTAGTAGTGTTTCGTTATTAACACGTATCTTTATTTTACTACCTTTAACATCTTTGTCAACCAACAATTGTTTACTAATAGGCATACGTAGTAATTTATCGACTGCCCTAGCCATAGGTCTTGCACCTAAAAGTTCATTATAACCTTCTTTAATAATAAAGTCCATGCTAGGTTCATCAATATGCATTGAGATATTTTTTTCTTTAAGTTGTTTTTCTAATTCATTAACAAATTTTAGACATACTTTTCGTTGTGCAAGTTCATCTAGTTTATTAAAATTGCAAACATCATCTATCCTGTTTCTAAATTCTGGAGCAAAATAATTTTTATATGCTTCTTGTAAAACACCTGTTTTTTCAAAACTTCCAAATCCTATATTATTTTTTTCGGCTTCACTTGCTCCAAGATTAGTTGTAAGTATAATATAACAATTTCTACAGTCCGCTTTTTTTCCATTACTACTAGTTACAAATCCTTCATCCATCATTTGTAGTAATACGTTTGATACATCAGGATGTGCTTTTTCTATTTCATCAAATAAAATTACACTATGAGGATTTTGACTAATATCTTTTATCAAAAGTCCACCACCTAAATTACTATCTTCAAAACCAACATATCCAGGAGGTGCACCTATAAATCTTGCCACAGTATGTTTTTCTTGGTATTCACTCATATCATATTTTAAAAGTTTCATACTACTTGAAAGAGCAAGTTGTTTCGCTAACTCCGTTTTACCTGTGCCTGTTGGCCCTGTAAAAACAAAAACACCTAAAGTTTTGTCGCTTTTGTTTAGTCCTGCTTTTGCAACCCAAACTTTTTGTAAAACTTTGTCTATGCTTTCATCTTGTCCATATACTTTTTCTTTTATTTTGTCTTCTATTATCTGTGGATCTATTACCTTGTTTTTCTTATCAACAATTTGGTCAACTGGTATTTTGGCATACTTACTAATTTCTTCTAATATATTATTTTTTCCAATTGTTGCATTATCATTTTGTAATCTTCTTTGTTTCGCACATGCACTATCTATTAGATCAAATGCTTTATCTGGCAAACGTTTATCTGTTAGATATCTCATACTTAAATCTACAGAATCTTCTATTGCTTCTTGTGTTATAGTGCAGTTATGAAACTTTTCATAATATTGTTTTGTTTTTGTAAGTATTTCTTTGGCAATTTTTGCACTTGGCTCATCTACAGTTATATGATAAAAACGCCTCATCAATGCTCTATCTTTTTCAAAACTTGAATTGTATTCCTCCCAAGTTGTACTTGCTATTACTTTTAATTTTCCTCTTCCTAAATAAGGTTTTAGTATATTTGCAAAATCTGTGCCACCTTGTCCTCCAGCACCTGCACCTTTCAATGTATGTGCTTCATCAATAAACAGTATTACATTTCCTAATGTAATAAGTGCTTCTAATGTTTCTTTTACACGTTCTTCAAATTGACCTCTATATTGTGTACCTGCTATCATGGTAGCAATATCCATATTGTAAACAGTATGGTCTAATAGATACTTTGGTACTGCTTTATCATTTACTTTAACTGCAAGTCCTTCTGCTATAGCAGTTTTACCTACACCTGGGTCTCCAACTAATAAAACATTACTTTTATTGCGTCTTGCAAATGTTTGACAAATATCATCTATTATATCATCTCTGCCTATTACTGGATCTAACTTCTTATTTTTTGCTAGTTCACTATAATCTTCACAGTATTCTTGTATTATTCCTTTAATGTACTCATTATGCTTTTTATGGAATGCATTATGTTTTCTGTTAGACTTAACAAATTTGATAAACTCATCTTTTGTTACATTATATTTCATTAAAAAGTAACTACTATGAGTATTGCTTTCACTCATGATACTTATAAATAAATCTAAGATATTCATTTCTTCTCTGCCACTAAATAAAACAGATGTGAATGCTCTATTAAATACTCTTTCTAAGGTTTGAGTTTTAACAATATTTAAATTTTTACTAGTAATAGTATTATATTTTTTTGCAATATGACTTTCAAGATCCAAAACTAATTGTTCAACTTGTACACCAAAGTCAATCAACAATGTTTTGTAATTTTTATCTTTAAGAATTGCTAATAAAAAATGTTCCGTACTTAGATATGCATGATTATATTTTTCTGCAATCTTATTTGCTTTTCCTAAAATTTGTTCTACTTCTTTACTTGTTCTCATCTATAAGCCTTCTGCAAATATTTAATTGTTCTTCGTTTAAATTTTCAGGTGTTTTTATTAAAATACGTACAAATAAATCACCTAGTTTATTTTTAGTCTTTATACCATAATCAGGTATCTTAAATACTGTTCCGTATTGTGTTCCTGCAGGTATGTTGATATTTAAAGTTTTATTATGTAATGTCTTTATTCCTATACTTCTTCCTATTATAGCATCAAAACTATTGATTGTAAAGTCCATTTTTAAATTATTTTCATCTCTTTCAAATATAGGGTGCTTTAAAACTTGTATTGTTGCTATCAAATCTCCTGGAGGCAGTTTTTTATGTGTTGCATCTCCTAATTTTGCATACTTAATTTTAGCACCATTAATAACACCACGTGGAATAGTAATAGTAACAAATTTTCTTGTGCCATCTAAATGTTTAACCGATATATGTTTTTCTTGAGTGCCTAGAATATCATATAATGTACACTCAATGTGTATATTTAAATCTTTATTACGTATTTGTCTTTTGTATGATCTTTTACTTGGATGAAAGCCTGCATGTCCAAAAATGTTAAAAATGTCGCTGAATGAAGATTTATCAAAATTTATATTTTGTTGACTATTTAAAAAATCAAATTCTTGGCGTTTCTTTGGATCTTTAAGTGTATCATATGCCTCATTTATTTTGTGAAATGTAGCAGTGTCTCCACCTGTATCCGGATGGTGCTGTTTTGCTAATTTTCGATATGCTTTCTGTACATCTGCTTGAGAACAGTTTTGTTTAAGGCCTAAAGTGTCATAATGATTCATATCATTATTTAACTTATGTAAAAAGTAAACTACTTCTCATCTGGTTTAGGAATACTTTTACTACTTCCAGTATATAAACCAAACCATGCCGCTCCTGCACCAACAACTATGCTAACTAATCCACTTTGTTCAATACTAGGTTGTGGAAGTTCCATATACCAAATAACAACTTTATATAAAAGATAAATGTAAGTTGTAATAAACAATCGTGGAAAGATTCTCCAACTATCTACTGCCCTTGCTAGATTGATCCAATTTGAATAATCTTTTTGTTTATTTGTTGCCACCTTTTTTCTCCTCTTTTAGAATTTTTAACTTTTCGATCGCCTCGGTATTTGCTTTAATATCAGCATCTTGAGCCTTATCAATCATTGCTTGGATACGTCTTCCTTTTTCTGCATCACTGTCAAGATGCAAGTTTTTATTAACAATCTTTTCTAATTTTAGTAATTTTAACCTATCATTTGGTATATATCTCCAAACATATCCCTTATCACTATATATTCCAAACACAGTTTCACTAAGTCCTATACGTACAATAATAGCATCTTGGTTGTCTAGTATTACTGCATCACCTTCAGCAAATGCTGGATTAAATTTAAATTTTAGACCACATGCTAAATTTGTTGCAAAATCCTTAAACCAAAATACAGCGGCCAAACTAATTAATATGGCTATCCAAGGTGCTAAAAAGTCTGTAAGTTCTACGCCTAAGGCGTCAAAGGCATCCATTACTTTTTACTTTCTAATTTTTTGATACGTTTTTCTAATTCGTCAATTTTTTTTGTTATGTGTGGATATCTCTTACGCCATAAATCTGTTGGTTCCTGTAACCATTTCCAACCCCATTTATCTACAAAATATTCTAACATGTTATCAAATTTACTAACCGCCCAAAGTGCCATCCTTGTATCCTTAAACCAGAATAAAAAAGCGGCGCCAAATAGAGAACCTGCAATACCAGTGTATATCCATAGTCTATCACTAGCCATTCTTTCAATCATATCCCACATTTTATATCTCTTTTTACCTTTTTTTCGATAGTATCTTCCGCATCTATTACTTGCGATAGTGTATTTACCGTTTTTGTAGAGCATATCCAATTGATTACACCATGTTGTTTTCCAAAGAAATCGACTGTGTATCCTTTAAAATTATTACTGTTAAACGTTGCAACCGGGAACCAATACATTTTATAACCATAGTTTTTTAAAAAGTTAAAAACGAATTTATTTTTTGTTGCGTCTTGCATTTCAATTAATAGATTAGGTTTGTATAAGGATAAAGTTTTTTCTGCACCCAGTAAAACTTCTTTTTCCATGCCTTCAACATCTATTTTAATAAAATCTATGTTTGGATATTTCAGTTCATCTATTGGAATCACTTTAATTTTTTTGCCTGTAGTCAAAAAAGTTTTGCCATAATTAAAATCTGTATCTGCTTCATGTATTTTATTGCCTACTGCAATATTAACACATGTAACATTATTTGCATTTGTAAGAGCACAGTTCTGTGTCAATAGACTAAAATTATCTGTGTTAGGTTCTATAGAAAATACTTTATTAACATAACTAGATATACCAATAGAATGTGTGCCTATATTAGCACCTATATCTATGACATTGCTGTCAGTATTTGTTAATGATTGTATTTGTTCAATTTCTTTATGACAATATTCACCATATAAGTCTAATGACTTTCCTATTGTAGGATCCTCAACAAAATAGCACATATCACCATATCTTGTATTAGTAATTCTAGTTGGTTTGTTTGTTTTAAGAATCATTTGAAAGGATTAATTTTTTGAAAAAATCCTGACGTCGACTTATTTGTTTTATTTTGGTTGTTTGATTTCTTTTCAACCTCTTTTAATTCTTTGTTCGCTTCGTCAATACTAGTTTCCGCGGCTTTGTAATATTTTTCATAGGCGGCAATAATTGTTTTTTGTTGTTGCACCAATGCTCTAATATCACCAAAATTTAGTGAAAGTTTTTCATATCCTTCATCTGTTAAAGCGAATACCACTAGTGGTCTGCCACTTTTCTTTATTTTTTTGAATTGTTCTTCAAAATTCTTAGGAGTTATTGCAAACCATTCTATATCTCGCATTTCTACTTTATCAACTTTAGGTAGTATAAGATTTGGTTTATCTATGCTTCTTGTTGTAATTTTAACTTCTTTTATAGGTGCACTACTACAATTACTCAGTAGCAGTATTACCAGGCCACAGCCAAGGACATTCACGATTGAATGCTTTGCCATTTTTTGCCTCCATTTCTTTTTGTGTTAGAGGAGCACCACTAAGAATCTCAAAACATCGACCTGCACGTTTACTTGCACCTGTAATTATTCTTTGTACAGATTTAGGTCTATTAGCGCCTAAAAAACCTATGTCATGGTCTTCTATAAGTTTTTTTGTTAATATACCATTTTGCTTTCTAATAGCGGTGAATTCGTCATTTACTTTTTTAAGTTGAGTCTGCATATTCTTAATATCGTTGAGCAATTTGGTTTTTGCTTCTTCACTTTGCTTAACAGCACTCTCTAACTTTGCATTGTTTTTTGTCAAGACTGTAATTTTTTTCTGTGTATCATGGTAATACAAATAGGCTCCGTAACCAACGCCTCCAAGTATCGCCATAATTAGAATTATAATATACAATCTTGCCATTTACTACTCGCTTTTATAGATTGTCCATGCTCCATATAAAATGGCGGCATATGCACCAAATTTTGCAAATGGACCTGCTAGTAGAATAATTAATCCTAGAGCGATAAGTGCCGCACCGTCCCATGATGTACGTTCTATAACTCTATTTTTAATCCAACTCATCATAATGTTACTCCTTACTTTTTAGTAAAAATATGGTATAAAACCCATATAGCAACTAATCCTACAAGTCCTTGAGCAGAAAATCCTGCTACAATGCTTTGTATGTTACTAATGATGTTGATATCAGGCCAAAAAGGAATTTTCTGACCATTAAAAAGCACTTCAAGTACGATTCCTAAAGCAACTAAACTAATACCTGCTTCAGTAAGAGCACTTGCCCATGCTTTAATTTTTGTAAGTATGTTCATAACACTACTCCTTTCTACATTTATCACAACTACACATTCTGCATACTTCATAAGAAGATCCAGTTATTGAGTAGTAATTGTTTCGATTGGTAGTTGTGTCTTCTTTGTAAAGCGGTGAACCACAATGTGATTCATGCCCACAAATTCTACATGCTATTCTAAGCAAAAAATTATATTTTTCCAAATTAATTTCCTATCATGGTTAAGGCTAATTCAGTAGTTTCATCTACTCTTCTAGTCCAGCCTTTGCCAAAAACTTTAAAAGTAGACAATTTTTCATAATACTCTTGCCTATCTTCTTGGAATTCAATAATAGTTGCTTCTATACCATGTGTATCTATATATTCATTCAACTTTTTTAGTGTGTTAGGTCCGATGCCTCCATCTGCAACAGTACCAATTATTCTTTGTAAAAATTTTGCACTTCTTCCAGTGCCAGCATTGACTCCAAAGTCAAATAAACATAAATCTAAACCTGCCGGGACATTGTCGCATTTCATTCTATCCCAATAATTTTTTCTATATATAGGTGCAACATCATCAAACTCTAGGTCTTTCATATCTTTTGTGCCGCCAAATGCTTCATATACTTTTTTAGTTACACCCATGTTAGTTTCACCGCCTGGGTCACTAGGATGATTAACATAACCACCTTCGTGGTGTAAAATTGTTTCTAAACATTTATCATAGTTTTCTACCGCCATAGTCGATCCTTTCTTTCAAACTGTTTGAAATTTTTCAAGTCATCTTTTTGTCTAGGTACTCTTGCTGTATTGAGTATACTTTCTATAGTGCTGATTGCGGTTAAGTTATTTCTATATCTATTTGCAGACAAAGGAATATTTTCAAGTGCTTCTAAACTAAGCATTTCAGTTGAATTTTTGTTAGAATCTGCTCTTTCAAAGTATTTTATTTTCCAGTCGTCTACGTTTGTAATATTCTTAATGTCTTTAATCATTTCCATAAAGTTTTTTGGAAAACTATTATTTCTTTCCGTTTCTACAAATACAATGTATTTGCCATTTGATATTTCGCCTGGACTTGTTTCGGCGTCTATAACAAAATCATATCCTTTTTCTATAAAATTTTCTAAATCTTTTGCGGCTTCATGCCCAAGAACTTTAAATGTGGATACTATAATATCTTCATCTTTTCCCATTTTTGGTTTAAATTCGTCAATATGTATTGTATCTTTAATTCTATTTTCTAAATCTTGAGGATCTAAACTTTCTTTAATTTGCTGTTTCATTGTTATCTACTTTTTTAACATTTTTTAGTTCAGTCTGGTCTAACCCTTCTTCATATGCTTTATCTATTTCCGAAAGGTCAATATCTTTGCCTTCAATTTCTAAGTATCCTTCACGATACTTTTTAAGAAGTTCCATTGGAAGTTTTATTTCAACTAACCACACTTTGTCTTCTCTTAGTTTAGGTTTTCTAGTGCCTGGTCTAAAATCATCATATGACTCAACTTTTACTGGTGTCTTTAATATATCTTCTTTATAGTAGATAAGTCCATTATATTGAGATAATCTTTTTGCACCACTAGGATCTGGCATTTGTTTGTAAGGCCACATAAATGTTGCTTCTACCCAATGCTTTTTTCTTATTGGGCCTTCTACTAATTCACCTTTTTTCCAATTTTTAAAAGCATATAAATCTAAACTATCTAACACACGTTCCATATCCATAATAGTGTCTAGACTACTTTCACTCATATAAATTGTCTTTGTATTTTTTATAATATCTATTATGTCCATTTTATATCCTCGTATAACATATTTATCCAATTACAGTGTGCTTTTTCTGTAGGATGGGTGGTATAAAATGGTTGTTTAGTTTGTTTTGCCCAATTAAACATACCTATTGTGCTAACAAAAGGCATTGCAGTTATTTCTCTTTCTAAAGTTTTAAGTGTTGAATCAAGATTGTTGTAATCCAAAAGGCTATTATCAACTAAGGCGTATTGAAATTCAATACCGTTTACAATAAGATAATTTGTCAACATGGTCATTTCTAACCAACTAGTATATATTTCCCAATAAGGATCTTGTGCAATATTTTTAATATATGTCCTTGCAAAATCACTGATGCCTTTTTCTTCTGCGTTTTTTCTATTTTGCTCTTGCATTATTAAAACATCATCATTTGCATTAAGATAATGTTCCTTAAAATTATCTTTATTGAATGTCCAGGGATTAATATTATACCATGGACTATCTATATGTCCTGTGTCGAATAAAAATTTAAATTCATATCGATTAGGAAAACTCCACATAACAAATACTCTCAGATCTTCATCAAAGTATTTGTGTACAGCATTCATTACATTTCTACGAATGCTACTGTTACTAGCACCAGGCCTGGCAGTATTGCAAATGTTCCAACCTAAACGGTTTGCTAGTAAATTTGCCCATGTATGTTCTTGACTAGGTAGTTCACTTCCGTAAGTAAAACTATCACCGCCAGCAATTAATACTGTCATGTATACATCCATATTAACATTGGTATTATTATAGCAAATTGTGGCAGAAAATTTAAGATAATTGCACGTTCATTACATTTGTAACCAACATATATCCAACCTCCTGCCCCAATCATTTGTAGAATACTATTCCATGGTGTAATGCCTGCAACGTGCAGTATCATTGCTATTAAAATAATGACTGCACTTGCATATTTAACAAAGATAATTGTTTTACTTACGGAGTTCAGCAACTAATGTATCTTTGTATATTGCCTTAATACCAAATGCTTCATTATTAAATTTAACAAGTGTACTGAGTGCTTTTGGTGTAATTAGTTTCATTAAAGTATCTCTATGAGCATCCCCATCTTTACCAATTAACCATTTATATTTGCCAACTTTCTTTTCTACTGCTTTTACACTTTCTGGATTGGTCGCTACTTTTTGTAATGCGGCAATCAATTTCGCTTTGTTAGGATTTCCTTTTCCAACCCATAATGCTTTTTGCATTCCATCGCGAAAACTTTTGACAAGTTTATATGCTTGATATAAATCACTTTCAGGCTTTACTCTGTTAGCGGCATAAAAAAGTTCTTCAAATTGATAACCTGGATAGTTAGGGTCATCGGCATGTGTGCCATCTGGTTGCAAAATACCATGATGAAACCATAAACTTGCAACACCTTTATCAATACTTGGTTGTGCATGTTTTTTAAATGCGGCTGGATTTTCTCTAGTGCCATCTAGTTCTCCACGTTTAAATGCTAAACGTCTTTCGCCACCTGACATACCTTTTACCCAATTTACTCTACGTTTAAAACAATCAATGTATTCTTGTGTTGTTAATCCTGATCCGCATTTTAATAATGTCATTGCAATACCTTCAGGAATCATACCACTACCAGCGGCAAAACTTGTTTTGCCTCCACCATATGGATTATGATCTTTCCTAGATGCAACTATAATATTTAAATTCATTAATCCTACACTGTCATAGTCAGCGTAATTGTAATCTACTTTTTCATTCAAAAAACTTACACCATTTCCTCCATGCGATACCATAATGGTTTTGTTGTCTTTCTGTAGTTCATTATGAAATTTGTTAAATCCAGGTATATCTCTAGCACCTCTGATGTGTTTAATAATAATCTTTTCATCTAAGTACTTTTCCATTTCTGTAGCCACAATTTGTGCCCACACACTCGTTCCACCACCTGGTTTTTGTGGAACAATCATAGTATAATCAGCAAATGCTGGCGTTGTAAACAACAATATTAAAAATGTAATAATTTTTTTCATTTTATACTCCTATTTTTGTGTTAAAACTTGCTTGTTGTAAAATTTTTTTTGTTTGGTCTGTCACCCAACCAGTTATGACCAATATTGGTCTATCATGATATCCAACGTTAGCAGTGCCATGAGGGATATCTTTCCATTCCCATGTAAAGCAATAACCACTTTTCCATTGATGAATGTTTGTATTTCCAAATTGCATTAATTGTCCAATTTTATAATCATCTAAAAATATAAAAAATCTTTGTATTATTTGTGTATTTTCGTATGTAGAAACTGGTGTATCTTTGTTCTCTGGATTTTTTCTACCTGTAAAATCATCTATATGCATAATAACATTGTTAGATGGTTTTTGGTTATGAAACTTTATTTCTGCATGTTGTAAACCTAAATAGTTTACCATGTTTAAAAATTGTGGATATTTTAAATCATCTGTGTTTGCCCTATCAAACATAGTTGTATCTGGATCTGCACCTACTTTTATCCAGTCTAATTGATCTTCATCTGTAATTTTGTCTATATTTTTTAATTGTTCTTGTGTGTTTTTATATTCAGGACTTCCAGGTTCTTGTTGCTCTAACATCTCGTTAAGTTTTTTAATTGCATTATCTCTGCCTTGTCCACCACCATGACTATGTCTATATGCAACTTGTTTACATTCATCGACTATATCTTTCCAATCACCGGTGAATTGACAAACAGGCAGTATATCTTCTGTTTTTTGCATTGGATCAAAATGCCAATCACTGGTTTTTGTAGTTCTTTCCCAACGACTTTCTGTGTCATCTACTTTTTGTTTACTCATTGTAGTGTACCAGACAGTATCACCTAATCCTATTTTTTGTTCAGGCATAATCAATTTTTCCTTTCTTAGTAAAACTATATGTGAAAACACCTATTATACATACTATAAGTGTCATAAATATTGGTCTTGTAATAACACTATCTAAATCATATAATGCTAACATTTGAATAGATAGTTTTTCAATTTTTTCTGATAAAATAAATCCTATTAGTAGTGCAGGTCTACTAAATTTAAAATGTCTACAAAAAAATCCAATAATACTAAAAATAAAGAGGACAATAAAATCTTCCCAACCTCCTGTATATTGCATACAACTCCATATGATTACTGCTAATAAAACTGGAAAATAATATTTGTAAGGTATACTAGTAATATAACTTATCGGTTTTATTAAAAATATACATAAGATTGCAACAATTATTGTGGCACTTAAAAAGCCAAATGTCATACTTTGGAAAAATTGTAGGTCTTCTGCAATATCTGGAGTGCCTAACTCAAAATTTAAATACATAAACAAACTCATTAAAACTGCGGCAAAAGGTGCACCAGGTATGCCAAATAAAACAGTTGGTATCATACTAGTTGCCTTTTGAGCATTGTTGGCGCCTTCTGGTCCAATTACTCCTTTAATATTTCCATTACCAAAACGTTCATTTGGATTACTGGCGACTGCACTTCCGTATGCCATCCAATCTGCCATTGCTCCACCAAGGCCCGGGAGTAATCCTATGAATGCACCTATAAAACCACCTCTTAATCCTAGCCAACGATTACGCCAAAATACTTTTATTCCTTCTAATAATTCGCTTTTTACTATACTAGCAGTTCTTGTTCTATTAAATAATCCATTTATTAGTTCTGGTATTGCAAATAAACCTGCCACCACAGGCATAAGTTGTACACCATCTTGTAAATAAAACCAACCTACAGTAAACCTTGGTTCGTTATTAGTAGGATCAACACCTACCATTCCTAAGAATATACCAATACATATTGCACATAAACTACGAAACCAAAACTTTGTGCTAACAAAACCAACTGTGGCTAATGCTAAAACCGTAAATGCCCACAATTCAGGCACTCCTATTATCATTAGTAAATTAGTATACCAAGGCAGAAGTAAAAAAACTAAACAACCCCATAATAATCCATTAATTGTTGAAGTTGTTACGGCGGCACTTATGGCATAACTTGCTCTACCTTGTTGTGCAAGGGGAAATCCATCTACCATAGTAGCCGCGGCACTGTTTGCTCCTGGAATACCTAACAAAATACTTGTAAAACTATCACCAGTGGTACTTGCCGCCACTACTGCCATTAAGAATATTACTCCTAAGTAAGGTTCGTGGACAAAGTAACTTATAAATCCAAATAGGGCGACTAAACCTGTAGTAGCGCCTGCACTTGGAATAATTCCTATCAGCAAGCCATACAGAACACCTGCTAATAAGACTATTATTTCAGCCATATTGCTCTCTTTTATTGGGGAATTTGTAACTGAACTCTTTTATATTCAGGCGTTAGTTACAATGTTATTTAGTTCTCCATACAAAGTACATACGATTATTTGAATCGTTACGTAAATCTAAAACATCTACATTAAAGTAATCTGCACAGTTCATAATAAAATTACTGTTCCATGGATAAAAAGTAATCCATTTTGCTTCAGGTTTGTCATGCTGATGTCCTGGATTTACTCTAAAAAACAATACTGCTTTACTAGTACAAAGACTTACTGCTTTTTCTAATTCAGCAAAAACTTTATCTGTAGAACCAAAGTTTATACTTCCTAAAGCAATAACAACATCAAATTTAATGTCAGTTTTGTATTCTTCTATACCAACTAGAAAATCAGCATTATTGTTGTATGGGTCTATTCCAATTAGATTTGGTATTTTTGATTTGAATTCATTGTATCCACAACCTATATCAAGTACGTTTCTAGGTTTAAGTGCATTAACTTCATCTATTATTTTCAACCCACTATATTTAAATTTTTTAGTTTCTGGTTGCCATACCTTACTAAAATATTTTTTTAAAGTTGCACTATCTATTTTGTTTGAGAGTTCAGCAACAGAATTAAAACTAACATCATCTAATTCAACGTCAAATATTCCGTTAATCAACTGTTTTAGTCTTTGAGGACTTCTTAGAGCCTGAGGACTTGTTTGCAACATTTTTTCAACTGCATTTAATATTTTTAAGTTCATAATATTATTATAACACTAACACTGATATTTTGCAAGTAAAACATCATAATGTTTGTTATCTGGTTTCCAGACTAGATGCTTTTTTTGTGACCAACGTAGCATCAAATCATTTTGTTCACTTATTTTTTGTTTCATAACATTGTCATTTTCATACCAGTCATAGTTAGGATATGTTATGTTCCAACCTCCTGCTTCTGTCCACCAGTCAAAACATGTTTCGTTTGGTCTATAAATTAGAAGTATTCCTGCACTAGGATATTTTTCCGTAATTTCATCTAGTTTGTATACCCATTCATGACTTTTAAGTAGTAAATAAGTTATTTTATTAACACTTTCAAAAGGTGCATGTAAGTTTTCATCATTTAAATCTGCAGGAAATTCCATTCCTGTGCCGAAATATGAACCAAAGTGAGCAACCGAATCGCTTTTTTCATACAAACGTGCCTCACTTCTATCGCTAGTATTATATCCAGGACCCGCTTGAATACGTTCGCATATTCCACTCCACCTACTACCTGGTGCTCCAGATACAAAAATCTTTTTTGTAATTTTCCAAATGTTATTCATAAAAATATTTATACATTATATACGTATATAATACAAAACTGGTATTATTACTACTAACAGCCTATTTTAAATACAATGTAGAAAGGGGGCATCAGCCACCAATGAGATCGAACAAAGTGTTTGTATGCTCTCGTAACCAAGTAAAAACGGAGCATGTAAATGGGAAGAAGAAATCGTAAAAGACAATCGCAACAAAATTATAACATCTATGGCGAGTCTAATGTGCATTATCTAAATCTACAAAAACGTAGACAAATAATGCTTACACCAAAAAATCCAAATCAAGTTAATTATATTAGTAAGTTGTTAGATAGTTCACAATCAATTATTTTTGCAACAGGTCCTGCAGGAACAGGAAAAACAATGCTATCAGTGTTAGCCGCAATAAAAAATTTAAAAGATGGATTAGTGGAAAGATTAATTTTTACCAGACCTGCAATAGGTGTAGAAGATGAACAACACGGTTTTTTGCCTGGCGATTTAAATGCAAAAATGGAACCGTGGACTAAACCCATATTTGATGTTCTAAGAGAATACTATAATTCTAAAGAAATACAATTAATGATACAAGAAGGAGTAATTGAAATCAGTCCACTTGCATTTATGAGAGGTCGTACATTTAAAGATAGTTTTATAATAGCAGACGAAATGCAAAATGCTACCCCAAATCAAATGAAAATGCTCTTAACTAGAATAGGAGACAATAGTAAAATTGTTGTCACTGGTGATGTTAAGCAAACAGATAGAAAAGCACAGGACAATGGTTTAATAGACTTTTCAATTTTGTATAAGCAGTTTGGAGAAAGTAGTTATATTAGTTTTTGTAAATTTAATAAGCATGATATAGAAAGACATCCAGCAGTAAAAGAAGTTCTTGACATTTATGGAGATAAATAATAGTAAATTATAAATCGTCTCGGAGATAATCTATGGATTTCAAATTTACTATTAAAGCCTGGCAGGATAAAACAGGTTCAGAAAATGCTAAGATAAGTGTAGGTGTGGGAGGAGCAACTCAAGTGGCATCTCAAGAAATATCAAGTACTGATATAGATAATCCTACAGTTTTTACATTCGAAGCAACAGGACTAGAAACACCAGGAACAGGAAAAACACATTCTATGGTGGTAACACTTTTAAATGATGAATATGTTGATGCTAGTAATGATAGAAATGTATATATAAGTCCTGAAATTTTGTATACTGATAAGGCCGACGGCACTAATTATAAACATAAAGCAAATAATTTAGATGGTCAACCAGAGGCAAATTATGCAGTAATTAGTGATTTTACTAATAAGGCAAATTATAGACATCTAAACTTCAAAGATTATTCTTACGTTACTGCGGTAAGTTCTGCAGGAGGATCAGGATCAGGTTGGCAAGCAGGTTATACAATTGATATAATAGACGCAAATCCAGTTACTATAACACTTAAGAATGACAGTAGTAGTAATGTCAAAACTGGAACTTATCAAGATTAAAAAAAAGGAAGTCGAGCATCTATAAGACTTCCTTTTCGATTGGACCAGTGCCCGTTTTGATGCTGGCACTTTCTCATGATGACTAAATCATCTGTTTATTTTGAGTAGTCCGTATCTGAATAATTTTCCTCTGCATATTCCTGATTACTTTCCCAAACGTTAATTACATCAAAAAAAGCACCTCGCATAGGTGAAAATTCATTAATAGTATCTTTAAAATTTTCTATTTCCGATATTTGTTCTTGTGTTAAATCATATATTTCTTCTATGTCATAAAATT
>MDSZ01156920.1_pt1 | contig 22522 bp, 15 predicted proteins | sample 811201 | NCBI WGS metagenome assembly MDSZ01 (sample SAMN05326647, study PRJNA326480) | marine metagenome | isolation source: seawater | place: Indian Ocean: North | collected 2010 | reverse complement strand
TGGTCGAGCAGGGTGTGCGTGACATCAGCTTCGCCAACCCCGATCATGATTATCCGCAACGCATCCGCTATTGGCGCGAAGGACGGCTGTTGATGGCGGAAACGTCGCGGATGGATGGGTCGCAAACCCAGAGCTGGACCTATTCCCCGGCCGGGAAATAGGTCCTTGCGCTGACTCATTGTCCGGCGCGATCCTTGTCGCGGATGGCGCGGAATTCATCGCCTTCAACCCAATTGGGCCAGTCGGTGGTTTCGGCAAGCGCGCGACCCACGTCATAATAGAGTTTGAGGTCAGCCGCGACACCGCTCCAGTCCCAATTGGGATCATATTCGTCCTTGGGGCCATGATAGCGGTTCTTGGTATAATCCTCGGCCGCCGCCATGCCGGCGGCGGTGCCGCCATTCACCAGATCCTCGCCGCCTTCGAAATAGAGCATCGGCAGACCATGCTTGGCGAAGCTGAAATGGTCCGAGCGATAATAATAGCCCTTCTCTGGCGTCGGCTCCACCGTCGCGACCCGGCCCTGCGCGGCCAGAGCGCGGTCCAGATAGGCGTCTAGCTGCGACTTGCCCTTGCCAATCACGACGACATTCTTTGCCAGACCGGCGACACTGAGCGCGTCCATGTTTACGCCGCCGACGGTCCTGGAAAAGGGGAAGACGGGGTTTTCGCCATAATAGGCCGACCCCAGCAGCCCCGATTCCTCCGCCGTCACCGCCAGGAAGACCTGGCTCCGGTCGGTCGGGCCAGCCTTCATATTTGCCTCCGCCAGGGCGACGAGCGCAGCCGTGCCGGTGGCGTTGTCGACCGCGCCGTTGCAGATGTCGTCGCCGTCGGGCGCGGCCTGGCATCGGCCCAGATGATCCCAATGGGCGCTGTAGAGGACATATTCGTCCGGGCGCGTCTTGCCGGGCAGCAGGGCAACGACATTCTTCGAGCTATGCTTGCGCAGGTCATTGTCGAAGGAGACGTTCGCCTTGACGCCCGCCAGCGGCACTGCCTTGAATCCGGGCTGCTTGGCGGCCCGCATCTGCGCGTCGAGGTTCATGCCCGCGCTGGCGAACAGCGCCTGCGCCTTGTCCTTCTGGATCCAGCCGATCGCGGCGGACTGGTCGGCATTGCCGTTGGCGCTGTCGGAGACATGCTGCGCACCGGTCCAACTGGACTGCACGACGTTCCAGCCGTAGGCGGCAGGCACCGTGTCGTGCACGATGATCGCGGCGGCGGCGCCCTGTCGGGCCGCTTCCTCATATTTATAGGTCCAGCGGCCATAATAGGTCATGGCCCTGCCGTTGAAGGTGCCCTCAAGGCCGCTTGTCTCATAGTCGGGATCATTGACCAGGATGATGACCGTCTTGCCCTTCACATCGACGCCGGCATAATCGTTCCAGCCCTTTTCGGGCGCGTTGATGCCATAACCCACGAACACGACCGGGCTGTCCTTCACCGCGATATGCGGCTGGGCCGTGCGATAGGTGCCGATCACCATTTCCGGGCCATAGGCGGCGGTGACGGGGGTATTCCCGCCACTAAAGCGCAGCGGCGACACATTTTTTGCGGTGATTTCGACCAGCGGGACATCCTGGAACCAGCTGCCATTATTGCCGGGCTTGAGCCCCAGCCTGGCAAATTCCGACGACAGCAGCGCCAGCGTCTTCTCCTCCCCGGCCGATCCGGGCGCGCGGCCTTCATAGGCGTCCGAGGACAATAGCTGCACCAGCCGTTTCATCGTGTCGATGGATGGCGTCACGCCGGAAGCGGCAGGCTGAGCCGACGCGCTTTCTGGCGGCGCGTCGGACATGGTGGTGCAGGCCGGAAGAGCCAATGTGGCGGCGATCGCCAGAATGGAACTGCGCAAGACTATGTCCCCTTTTTCTTATCGGTAAAGGGGTGATGCCACTGGGCAGCGGGGAGAGCAAGCAAGCCGTTGCCAATATGTCCGCCTTGGCTTAGCCACCGGACTCGAGGGGATTTTGTGGGGGAATATTGGAGATGAGGGGAATCGCGAAAGCCGCGTGCATCGCGCTCTGGTTGGCGGGATCGGCTGCCACGGCTTTGGCGCAGGCGCAACCCGATGCCTTGGCCAAGGCCTTTGGCGCGCGTGAAACCATTTCGTCGGCCAGCCTGTCGCCTGATGGCCGAACGATCGCGCTGATCGCTTCGGGACCCGGACGGACAAGTCGCGCCTATGTTCTTGAGGCGCGCGAAGGCGCTGACATAAAGGTCGTGGCCTCGACCAGCGGTCGGCCCGAATATCTCCAGCGCTGTGACTGGGTATCGGCCGACCGTCTTGCCTGCCAGATATTTGGCGAGCAACGCTATGGCGATGATGTCTATGGCTCTTCCAATGTCTTTTCCGTCAGCGCCAATGGTGCAGACACCAAATTGCTGAGCCAGCGGCGCGGTGCGAATGCGCTGAGCTATGATTTCAGGGGCGGCGATGTGATCGATCTGCTGCCCGGCGATGAGGACGCCGTTCTCATGACACGATCCTATGTGCCCGAAGCCACGGCTGGCAGCCTCATTGAAAAGAAGCTGGAAGGGTTGGGCGTCGACCGGATCGACACCCGCAGTGGCTCGGCCAAGCGGATCGAATCTCCTGATAAACTGGCGGTCGATTACATCTCTGACGGGCAGGGCCATGTCCGCATCATGGCGCTTCAGGAAAACCGCACGTCCGGTTATGCCAAAGGCACCTATAAATTTCTCTATCGGCCGGTGGGAAAGTCGGGATGGAGCAATTTGTCCCTATACGACACGCGGGACAATAGCGGTTTCTACCCGGTTGCCGTCGATCCGACAAAGAACGTCGCTTATGGGTTTGAAAAGATGAATGGTCGCGATGCGTTGGTCACGGTCGCGCTCGACCCTGGTCGTGCCAAGACGGTCATTTTCTCGCGCCCGGACGTGGATGTGAGCGCGCTAATCCGGGTGGGTCGCGACCGGCGCGTAGTCGGCGCCAGCTACGTCACCGACCATCGCCAGGCAGTCTATTTCGACGAACAGGCAAACGCGCTGGTGTCGTCGCTGGGCAAGGCATTGGGCGGCAAGGCCATCAACATCAGCGACATGAACAGCGACGGCAACCGCGTCCTGATCTGGGCTGGCAGCGATGTCGATCCCGGGCAATATTATCTGTTCGATCGCGCAGCGCGAAAATTGTCTCCGGTCATGCCTGATCGCCCAGAACTTGCCGGACGCACGCTCGCCGTCATGCAGTCGATCCAGTATCAGGCGGGCGACGGCACGATGATCCCGGCCTATCTCACGCTTCCGCCCGGCAAAGAGACGGCAAAGGGCCTGCCGGCTATCGTCCTGCCCCATGGCGGCCCGGAAGCGCGGGACGAATGGGGTTTCGACTGGATGGTCCAATATTATGCGGCACGCGGTTTCGCCGTGCTGCAACCGCAGTTTCGCGGCTCGGCTGGCTTTGGCGAGGCATGGCTGATGCGCAACGGCTATCGTTCGTGGCGGACCGCAATCAGTGACGTTGTCGATGCCGGGCGCTGGCTGGTGGCGCAGGGCATCGCTAACCCCGATAAGCTGACGATCGCGGGCTGGTCTTATGGCGGGTACGCAGCATTGCAGGCGCAGGCGGTCGATCCTGCGCTGTTCAAGGCAGTGGTGGCGATCGCGCCGGTGACGGATTTTGCCGATCGGATGCGGCGCAGCCAATATAGCGCCGACTATCTGCTGCAACAGCAGCGCATGGGAACCGGGCCGGAGGCTGCAGAGGCGTCCCCGTCCAATCATGCCGCCGCATTTCGCGCACCGGTGCTGATGTTCCACGGCACCGACGACAGCAACGTCGACATAAGCCAGGCGCGGATCATGCAAGCCAAATTGCAGGGAGCCGGCAAGCGCAGCCAGTTGATCACCTATGACGGATTGACTCACAGCCTGATGGACAGCGATGCGCGCGCGGACATGTTGCAGAGGAGCGCAGATTTCCTGATGGCCGCTGGAAAATAGCGCCTGTTTTTCTACGCCAGCATCATTTCAAGCGCCGGGGTCAGATGTTCGCGCGGTCCGTTATCGGTGCGCACGATCATACGGGCGGCGAGGCCATGTTCGCGCGCGAGGCTCAGACCTTTTCCGGGGCCGGCGACAGTGATCGCCGTGGCCCAGGCGTCCGCCATCATGGCGCTGTCGTGCAGCACGGTGACGCACGCGACGCCATTTTGGATCGGCGCGCCTGTCCCTGGGTCGATGCTGTGGGACAGTCGCTTGCCCGCGACCATATGAAAACGCCGATAGTCGCCTGAGGTGGCGATCGCCAGTCCGCTTAGGGCCACGCGCATCGGTGGCAACGCCATGCCGGGTGGCGTTTCCATATCCACCCACCATGGCTGGATATCCGGCTTGACGCCTGCCCCCCGCAATTCGCCGCCAATCTCGATCAGGAAATTGGCTGCACCCAGTGCTTGCAGGGCGTCGGCCACGGCATCGACGGCAAAGCCCTTGGCGATGCCCGAAAAATCCAGCGCCACATCGGCAAGGCGGCGAGCGCCATGATCGCCCAATTCAACAGAAGTGGCGGCGCTACCGCATGCGGGGGCTTCGTCGGCGACGTGCGGGCCGAAGCCCCATTGACCGACCAGTTTGCCAAGGGCGGGATCGAACGCGCCGCCCGACAATCGCGAAATGTCCATTCCGGTGCGAAGCACTGTCATCATTTCGACAGGCAAGGTCATCCAGGCGCCGATCGGCTGCCGGTTGAAGCGGCTGATGACCGAATCTGCGTCCCAATTGCTCATCTGGGCGATGACCATGTTCAGCTTCGTCCTGATGGTCATCTCCGCATCTGCCGGCGGATCGACGATCGATGCGGACCATGTCGTGCCCATCGTCGGGCCGGTAAACCCCGTGATCGCACCCAGCCTTTGCCTGCCGCCGAAAATTTCGGGCGACAGGCTTGGCGCGATCGCAATGCGAGGGGCGGTCGTGACAGTGACGGTCAGGGCGCCTGCACCTCAAGCGTCGTAACGTAGGAGGCCCGCCGCTGGCTTGGCGGTGCATCGGCTTCGCCAGCGCCTTCGCGCCGGCCGCCCACAGTGGCATTCAGCCAGAACATGCCAGGTTCCGGCCAGGTAACGGCAATCTTGCCGTCCTGGTCGGCGGTCAGGTCCATCTGCCCCAGGCTGTCGCGGTAGCGAATGCCGCCAGGGATCACTGTGACGCTCAGGCCCGATGCCGGCTTCCCGTCTAGCAGGAACTGAAAGGTCGCCGCTTCGCCCGCAACAAGATCATTGGGATGCGTGACCGGCACCATTTCGATGCCGTCGCCCGTCGGTGTGAACAGATTGGTGGTGGGCGCACCCAAGGTCACGAAAATTTCGTTGCGGTTGATGGACTCATTGGCCTGCACGTCGGTCGCGCCTGCGGGAAGGGCACTGGCCAGCTTGTCCCTGGTGATGCCACGGGGCAAGCGTTCCCGCTTCCCGTTCAGCATATAGCTGCCCATCAGGCGGTTCGCCACCGAGGCGATGCGGTAGGTTCCAGGCTTGGTCAAATGGACGTCGAACGTCGAGCGGTAGCGGCCCTTGGCGGCGTTTTCGATCGTCCCAGCGGCACCATCCGGCTCGGTAACGACGATGCCATCTATCGGTAGAGGGAAATGCTCGAAATAGAACAGGTCGTTAGAGATGGCGGCGTCGACCGTGACCCAGCTTTCCGCGCCGGAAAGCGATGTCGCCGAAGGCAGCATCCATTGGCGATGCGCCTGCGCCAGGCCCGGTGTCAGCAGCAACGCAGCAATTGCTGCGGTCCATAAAGTCCTTTTCATCATCGCCCCCTTCATTTGCCGAATGTCAATGTGATGGCACCCAGTTCGCTTGCGCCCTTTGCCCGGACGGTCGTCCCGGGCTTTGGCGGCCAGGCGAAAGGCAGGCGCAGCACTTCACGTCCGCCCACTTCACGCGCCGCTTCAACGATCATCGTGTAATTGCCGGGTGTCAGAGACCCGAGCGGCCCCTTGCCCGAAGTGAAGGCGAGCTTCTGTTCGCCAGGTGCCCGGGTCGCGCCAGTCACGCCATCGGCCGGGAACGTCATCGTTCGACCCGAGGCCCGCCACCATTGCCGCACATCGCGCAGCCATTTGGCGCCTTCGCCATTGCGCATGTCATAATCATACCAGACCGATAGGGTGCGTGGTGTAGCGCCCTGCTTTTCGATCCACACGGCGACATAGGGTCGGTGATATTCGGCGACGGTGAGGCGCGGGATGGTGATGGACATGGTCAGCGTTTGAGCGTGGGCGGGCAAAGCGGCGGCACTGGCCGCCCCGGCGGCCGCACCGGTCAAAAGCAAGGAGTGACGAAGCTGCATGGGTGATGATCCCTTCAATGAATGAAGATGATGGCGACGATGGCCGGGATGGCGAGGCCGGCAGCCACCAGCGGCCATGTGCTGGGACGCCTGCGGGCATGGAGTTGCAGCAGCAGCAGTCCGGTGAGCGCGAACAGGAAGCAGGCCACAGCGAAAATATCGATAAACCATTTCCACGCCGATCCCGCGTTGCGGCCCTTGTGGAGGTCATTGAGGTAACTGATCCAGCCGCGGTTGGTGCTTTCGCTTGTCACCTTGCCGCTATGGCGGTCGATTGCGACCCAGCCGTCGCCACCGGGGCGAGGCAAGGCCAGGTAGACTTCGTCCGCCGACCATTCGGCATCGGCCCCGCCGCTTTGGCCCAGTTCCTCATCCAGCCAGAGCCGCACGCCGTCGGGCAACGGCTTTTTGGCGTCCGGCGCGTCACTGACGGCGATCTGCGCCAGCAAGGGGGCGGGCAGGGTGCCGCTTCGCTCAACAATAGTGGGCGCGCCTTCGACGTCGGCGGCGTGGTTGAGAGTGATGCCGGTGAAGGCGAACAACAAGAGCCCGATCAGGCTGACGGCCGAACTGATCCAATGCCAGCTGTGCAGCTGCTTCATCCAGAAGGCCTTGGCGCCGCGTCTGGTCTTTTCCCCTTTGCCTCTGCTTGGGGTATGGGAAGTGCCATGCATCGAGATAAGTCGCCCCGTATCAACACCGTCGCAATAACGCGAACGACTCGCAGTTGCAACGGATTCTCGCCGGCAGGAACGTCATAGCGGGAAATGCCGCTCATCGCGCCGTGGAAAGCCGATGATCCACCGCGTCGCACCAAGTCGTTTTCTTGACGTTATGACGTTGCCGGTCTAGCGCCGACACGCCGGATGCCGGAAAGCTACGATAGGCGCACGCATTGCGGTGCCATCTTACCGGCGCGCTTTTGCGAACAGAAGCGGTGCCTTTCTGGGAATATTATGATGCTGATACCGGCCGTTGCTGCGGGAATGATGATGATTGGGACTGCCGCGCAGCAGCCCGATCCGCAAGGGACGGGCGCTTTGTCGCGGGCGGACCAGACCGCGCCAATGGCCGTCGATCCGGCACCGGCCGGTCCGACAGTCCAGCCGACAGAGGGTCAGCCCGCGGATGAAGACGTGGTCCAGGATATCGTCGTGACCGGAGAGAAGGGCGCGCCGCCGGGCGATCCGATGGAAAAGCTCAATGCCAAAAGCTTCCAAGCCGTGCAATCGGTCGACAAGGCGGTCGTGGAGCCAGTGGCCAAGGCGTATAATAAGGGCCTGCCGCGACCGGTGCGCAAAGGGCTGCGCAACTTCTTTTCCAACATTGGCGAGCCGATCGTCTTTGCCGCCTATCTGCTGCAATTGAAGCCGGGCAAGGCCGCCGAAACAGCGGGGCGCTTTGGCGTCAATTCGACGCTGGGTTTCCTGGGCCTGTTTGACGTGGCGAAGCGCAAGCCGTTCCATTTGCCCCATCGCAACAATGGCTTGGCCAATACGCTGGGCTATTATGGTGTCGGTCCCGGCCCTTATATGTATTTGCCGATCGTGGGCCCGACTACGTTGCGGGATATTGTGGGGGATACGGTCGACAAGATGATCCTGCCCTTGTCCATCGGCGAGCCGTTCAATCAGCCGACCTACGTCATTCCGGCCACGGTGCTGAATCAACTAGGCGAACGCGCAGCATTTGACGAGACGATCCAGAAATTGCGCAAGGACGATGATCCCTATGCCGCCTATCGCGATTTATATCTGAAACAGCGGCAGGCGGAGATCGACGCGTTGCATGGACGCGCTCCGGATGAACCCGTCGTGCCTGTCTATGGGCCGGGGATCCCGACACCGAAAGACAATGGCGCATCGTCCGGGGTGGCCGCGCCTGCCGTAGATTGAGGAGGTTGGCCCGGGAGGCAGGCGCGCCTGCCTCCCGGCGTTCGGGACCTCAGCGCCCCAGAAGGCCGCGCGCCTGGCCCGCAATCTCAGCCAACATCGCCACATTGGGGTTGGCCGCCGCCTTGGCGCGCTGCACCAGGCTGCGGAACTGGCGAATGCGGGCTGCCTTGGCTTTCAGCCATTGTTCGACATGGTCCGACACGTCCATGGCGGATGTCTGCGCCAGAAAGTCCAGTCGCACCTGCTGCATGTCGCGTGCGACGCCGGAAATCAGCAGCCTTTCCCATGGATCGGACGGCTCCATCCGAGCCGCGGTGGACTGGACCCAGTCGATGCCGACCGCTTCGCCCAGATGCGTGAAGGCGCGGGTGAGGGCGACTTCATTCATGTCCATGCGTGACGCCAGAGACGCAATGCCGACCGCGCCGTCCAGCTTGAACAAACCCGCCGCGCGCCGTGCCAGAGGTTCGGGCGCGCCCAGTCCAAGCAGCCGGTCGGAGACACTAGCGGTGCGACGCTGCGCCTCACTGGTCAGCAGCTCATCGACCTGTTCGGCCAGTTTTTGCACGCCAGGCGCCAACCGTGCATGACCCTGCGCCGGCAAGGTTCCCGTCGGGAGGGCACGCAGGATATCCGCGATCTGGGCGCGCATCCCGCTGGCAATGGTCGCAAACAGCCCCAGCCGTGCGTCCTCACCCATGTCTGCGCTGTCGATATCGGCCCAGAGATCACGAATGCCGTATAGGCGTTCGGCGATCAGGAAGGCATTGGCCAGATCCGCAAGTGAGCAACCTTCTTCTTCGGCCAGTTCGAACGGATGGATGAGGCCCAGGCGGTTGACGATGCGGTTCGCGACCTTGGTCGCGATAATCTCCTTGCGCAGTGCGTGCGCGGCGATGGCGTCGGCTTCCTTTTCCTGCATGGCCGGGGGGAAAGCGGCCATGAGTTCGTCGATCATGCTGTCGTCATTGGCCAGATCGCCATGTTCGATCGCATCTTGCAACGACAGTTTCGCGGTCGAAAGGAGGACCGCCAGTTCGGGCCGGGTAAGCCCCTGACCATCCTGCCCGCGCCGCAGCAACTGGTCGTTGGCGGCAAGCCCTTCGACCTGGCGGTCCAGCCGGCCGGATTCCTCAAAGGTTTCGATCAGGCGGACATAGCTGGCAAGATCGTCATTACCGCCCGCTTCGGCGATGGAAAGGCCAAGAGCCTGGAGCCGGTTATCCTCCAGCACCAGGTCGGCGACCGCATCCGTCATGCTTTCCAGCAACGCGTTGCGCGCATCAAAGGGCAAGCGGCCTTCCGCCATTTCCTTGTTCAGGGCGATCTTGATATTGACCTCATTATCCGAGCAATCGACGCCAGCGCTGTTGTCGATGAAGTCGGTATTGATGCGCCCGCTCCTGAGCGAGAAGGCGATGCGTCCCGCCTGGGTGACGCCCAGATTGGCGCCTTCGCCGATTACGCGGACCCTCAGTTCCTCAGCGTTGATGCGCAGGCGATCATTGGCCGGATCGCCCACGTCGCTGTGGCTTTGCGTACTTGATTTCACATAGGTGCCAATGCCGCCAAACCAGAGCAGGTCGGCCGGCGCTTTCAAGATCGCGGAGATGAGCGCGGACGGCTCCATTTCTGTGTCCGTGACGTCGAGAATGGCCTGCATCTCCGGGGTGAGGGCAATGCGCTTGAGGCTGCGCGAAAAAACGCCGCCACCCTTGGAGATCAGGGACTTGTCATAATCTTCCCAACTGGACCGGGGAAGCTGGAACATCCGGTTGCGCTCCTCCCAGCTGCGCTCGGGATCGGGCGTGGGATCGAAGAAGATGTGGCGATGGTCAAAGGCAGCGACCAGCTTGATCGCCTTGCTCAGCAGCATGCCATTGCCGAACACGTCGCCCGACATATCGCCGCAACCGACCACGCTGACCGGTTCGTTCTGAACATCGATGCCCATTTCGGCAAAATGGCGCTGCACGGAAATCCATGCGCCACGGGCCGTGATGCCCATCGCCTTGTGGTCGTACCCGTTGGAGCCGCCGCTGGCGAAAGCGTCGCCCAGCCAGAAGTCCTGATCCTGCGCAATGGCGTTGGCGACGTCGCTGAAGGTCGCGGTGCCCTTGTCAGCGGCGACCACGAAATAGGGGTCATTTCCGTCCCGCACCACCACCTCGGCGGGATGCTTGACCTCTCCCTTGACGATATTGTCGGTGACCGACAGCAAGGCGCGGATGAAGATGCGATAGCTTTCGGTGCCTTCGGCGAGCCACGCGTCGCGATCGGCCTGGGGATTGGGCAGCTGCTTGGGATAGAATCCGCCCTTGGCCCCTGTTGGCACGATCACGGCATTCTTGACGCGCTGCGCCTTCATCAGGCCCAGGATTTCCGTGCGGAAATCATCGCGCCGATCGGACCAGCGCAGGCCACCGCGCGCAACCGGGCCGGCGCGCAGGTGGATGCCCTCGACGCGCGGGCTGTAGACCCAGATTTCGCGCCAGGGCAGGGGAGCGGGCAAGCCGGGAATTTGCGCGCTGTCGAGCTTGAACGCCAGCGCTTCGGAAGCGGCCGACCCGTAGAAATTGGTGCGCAACGTCGCGCCGATGACAGCGCGCAGCAGGCGCAGGACCCGGTCTTCATCAATCGCCGTCACTTGCTCCAGCCCCGCGTCGATGGCGGCGTTGGCTGCGGCGATGCGATCGTCGGAATCCGCCTGTGCTGCGGGATCATGGAGCGCTTCGAACAGGGCGACGAGGTTCATCGTGACATCGCGCGCCCGACGCAGCGTTTCAGCGAAGGTCGCCATACCATAGGCGACTCCGGTCTGACGCAGATAGCGATAGAGCGCGCGGAACAGCACGACCGATCGCGGTGACAGGCCGGCTGTGACGATCAGTTCGTTGAAACGGTCGTTTTCTGCACGCCCTTCCAGCACCTGGGCGATAGCCTCAGTCACGATTTCGGCGCGATCGACCACCAGTTGCGCGTCGCCGCCCGAGGGCAATTCCAGCACAAAGCGCTGAACATGGCCAAGTGCGCCGCTGTCGATAGGCGTGGTCATTTCTTCAATGACGCGGAACCCGAAATTCTCGAACGCGGGCACGACTTCGGACAGGGCCGTCGTATCGTGGCTGTAGAGTTTGAGACGTAGCCGCTCGGCGCAGTCTTCCGGATTGCGGTAGACGCGGATGGATTTGTCGCCAGGTCCGGAAAGACCATGAATCAGCCGAATGTCGACCGCCGCCTCGGCCGGACCGGCGCCATTGCGATAGGCCAGCGGGAAGCCGGCGGCATAACGCTGCGCCATCGCGGCGGCACGGCCGGGTTCTTCGGTTAGCGCCAAGGATTCCTCGACCGCGGGCACCCATCCGCGCACCATCTGCTGCAATTGATGATCGAGTGTCGGTGCGTCCGGGACGGTGCCGCCATCACGTAGGTCGAGCGTGATGCGCAGCAACGCCAAGCCGCCCTCTTCAAGCGCAATCGACCAGCTGAGCACCGGACCATTGGCGGCGCTGGCCAGCATATTCTGAATGGCGACGCGGCGCGCGGTCGACAATTCATCGCGTGGCAGCCAGACGAAGGCATAGAGATGCCGCGCTAGCGCACTGGTCGCGAGCGCCAGCTTGGGCCGCGGACGATCCGTCAGCGACATGAACGTCAGGGCCAGCCGCTCCAGCGTGTCGCGATCAAAACCGATGGTGATGTCGTGGGGCAGAGCCGTCAGCGCGTGGGCAAGCGTTTTGCCTGCATGGCTCATCGGCTCGAAGCCGAATTTATCCATCAGCGTCGAAAGTGCCGAGCGTAGCAGCGGCACCTTGTCCGGCGTCGCGGCAAGGCCCGAACTGGTCCACATGCCCGCATGAATGGACAGCGCGGTGACGTCCTTGCCGGAACGTACGGGCACGATGACGAGATCCAGCAGCACGTGCCGATGCACACGCGAAAGCCGGCTGGACTTGATGATCAGTGGCGTGCGCTTGCCTTCCTCAAACCAGGAAAAGGCGGCGTCCAGTGACGCTGGCGCAACCAGGGCGCGGTCGTGGCGGGTGCATATGCCCAGTGCCGTGTTGCTGCTGCCGTCACGTGCAACGACCTCATGCCCGGTCTGGGTAAAGTGGCGGGCAAGGAACCAGCGCAGCAGCGCCGCGCCCTCCTCATCGGCGACCGCGTCCGCGTCGGCCGACATGGCGGCTTGCATTTGCGCCCAGTCCGCAACGGCTGCGCGCACGTCCGCCAATGTTTCCGTAAGCGCTTTCTCCAGCGCCCGGCGCGCCTTCGCATCCGCCCGATCCGCTTCGATGTAGATCATGGATTCGCGCCGGGCGCCCGGCGCATCATCGTCCAATATGGCGGTCAGAGCACCGCCGGCATCGCGCTCGACCGAGAGGATGGGATGAAGCAGGCGATGGATGGTGATGTCGGCTGCGGCAAGCGCGTTGGCGATGGAGTCCACCAGGAAAGGCATGTCATCATTGATGATGGCCAACCGCATGAACCGGCCGGTCGCGCCTTCGCCCAGTGTTTCGATGACGATTGCCGGCTCACCGGGGCGCCGCCCGTTGGCGACGCGGCCCAGGAAGGCCCCAGCCGCAGCGAGCGCCGCCTGATCCAGTCCCTCGCTTTCGCCCGGTAGCGCACCCTTGCTCAGCGCGCCTTGCAACGCCTCCAGGATGTTCTGGTCAACGTCCTTATTCTTCGCTTCCACCAGCGCCGTCATTCGCTCACCTCTCAACAGCGGTCTTCACCCGCTCTAGTCTGAACGGAGGAGGCGCTGGATGGCCGCCATGCGACTCCTCGGCTCGGGATCGCTTATATGCGCTGCACGGCAGAAACGCTCAAGTATCGAACGAAATAAAATTTCGGAATTGTGAAATAATATGATGCAGCGCAGCATGCGGCACCAACTGGCGCCGCGCGATGCCCGGCCTCTATTACGTGACTAAGTTACGATGTCGAGAGGCGGGGCCTGGCGTGCGCCGATGCGAGCGGTCAACGCGATGCGGCGACGATGACCCGCTGGCCCAGATCCGAACCTTCCGGCAGCGCGGCGACGATCGACAAGCTGCCGTCTTCTTCGCGGCGGGCGACAACAACGGCCAACCCATCCGGATCGGTACTGACCGCAACAGGGTCGAGCGCCGCAGCCGACTTGATGGCATCGCGCGCGGTCTGGCGGCGATCGGGACGCATGGGCGAGGCGGCGCGTCGCTTGACGCGCTCGTCGCGCACCACGGCCTTGAGGCCGCCGACATAGGCCGTCAGATAGTCCGCCAGCATCCCGACGCCCAGTCCGTTGCCCAGCGCATGCTCCAGCGCTGTCGCATATTCGGTGATGCGTGTCTTGTCATAGGTGGCGCCGAAGACGAGCTTGATGACCGCCGTCATCGGGCTGCGCGCCTGCGCCTTGACGCCATAGTCGGCAAGCAGTTCTGCATAGTCGTCGGGCCGGGCGCGGGCGACCAGGGCGAAATCATAGCAAAGGCTCACGGCGCGGTAGAGCGCGGCATGACTGCGTGCTTCGCTGATGCGCACACGAGCCGCGCCGTCGCGGGCGAGGGCGAGCCAGTCGGCCAGGGAGGCATCGTCGGCCGGACATTCCATGCCGGCCAGGTCGAGCGTATCTTCGTCAATTTCATCGGGGGCCGTGGCCATCGCATCGCTTGCGGGACCATCGGCCCAGATCGGCGTGGCGGCTCGCGGCGTCGGAGCGCTCCGCAACGCATCGCCCACTTCCCGCTCCAGCCCGTGCAGCATGTCACTGCTGACGGTTTCCTTCCAGTTGATGACGCCGAACACAAAGTCGATTGTGTCACCGTCAGACGAGAAAGGCATCAAAATGCCGCGATAAAGGATTTCGGCGTCGCGCTGGTTGATGAATTCCGCTTCGAAGCCGATCGGCGCGGCGTTGGCGATGATCTGGAGATAATGGTCGGTCAGTCGAGAGAGCAAGGACCGGGCAGGCACATCCTGGATATAGTCGATGGTGCCTTCGATCGCACATTCCTGGCGCAGCGCTGAGCCCAGATAGACGATGGCGGGGTTTTCCAGGCCCGTGCTGAAATCCAGCAGCACGCTGTAAGGCCCGAAATCCTCAAGCTGGTCCGGCGCCAGATCCTCGATCGAGGGCAGCGCGCGGTCGCCCAGCAGCGATGCCCAGTAATTATAGGCCCGCACCTGCATCCGGCGCTCATCCGATCCGACAGCGGGCGGGCTTTCGATCGCGGCGTCGTCGCCATCGTCGAAATCATCCTGATCATGGGCGACGTCCTGTCCCCGCAGAGTGTCCATCCAGTCGGTTCCTGTCCTACCGCAAAGCCTTGGCCGGACCGCGATTGTCGCAGGGGATGGTAAAGAGGGGGTAAATGGAGAGCGCAAGAAAAGCGGATGAAAGGATGATTTGCCCGCTTGTCCAATCGCCCAACCGCTGTTATCTGCCCCGCCATCGCCGCTTTAGCTCAGTTGGTAGAGCACATCATTCGTAATGATGGGGTCACGTGTTCGAGTCACGTAAGCGGCACCAGCACCCCCTCCGCCAGCATCCGTTCAGGGTTGAAAAAACGGCGGAAATCTGTTAAAAATTCACTCTTTTTTGCTGGCTGCATTTGTCGCCGTCCATGCCTGTCCGTTCCCCATTGGGGGTATTGGAAAGGCCTTTTGGAACGAACGGACTGAGATGGCGCAGTGGTGGAGTGATTACCTTAATCGGCTCAAGGACGAGCGGAAGACACTCCGCCGGACGTTTCGTCAATAAAGGGGCATGGGAGGACTTGTAACCTGCCAGAGGGTACGGATCGCAAGCATTGCGAAATCGACCCTGGCCGGACGCTCAGCGCCCGATTTTCTATCTCCAACAGCAGACGTTTCGCTTTTCCGAGGTATATCGACCAACATATTCCGTTCACTTAGCCAAGCCTTAAAGAGCCGCCCCTTCCGAACACTGCCGTTCAGGTAAATCCGGAGTCGCAATCCTCGGCGAACATGTCCTAAACAGGCCCAGCCCCGCCGGCACTTAGCTGTTCGACGCAGTCGGCTCTTCCAGTTGACGGAGAATGCCGGTGTAGAGTTGCTCGATCGACATTGCGCCACGCTCGCCGGCGAAAATGTCGGTCAACGTCTCGGTGTTGATCGCTGCACTATCGAACGCCACCAGAATTTCGCCTCGAATTGCCTCCTGCATCATCCGGCCTGTATAGCCCCGCTCGCGATACCCGCTTCGAGCGTATCCTGCGATTGCGAGACCTCTGGAGTTTCGAGCGCGTCGTGCGGAAGCCGAATTTCGCGAATGTCCCCTGGCGCCACCGGAGCAAGCGAGTTGATGAAGGTTGCGATAGCGCCCGGTATGTGGCCGGATCCCTCGCCGAATTTCGCGGCGAAGTAAAGACTGCCGAATAGCGAGACGAGCGCGATGGCCCGGCCACCTTCATCGATCCCAACCGCGATCATGTGCCCGAAGGTGAATGGGTTGGCCGGTATGGCTGCCAGAGCGTCACGCGAGGTCCAGCCTGCCAGCTCGATGGTGCCACCCTCCTGAACATAGAGTTTGAAGGCATCGAGCGCTGGCTCTCGCGCGGGGCCTTCCGCACCGCCGCTTCAGGATCGCCGAGCTTCACTCCACGGTCAGTCATGAAGGTCGGTGCGGGAGGATCGAGATAGGCCTCGACCGTCGTCACCACCCCGCTTTCGACCAGCATCTGCAGATTCTGGGGGCCTCCGATTACCTCATAGGCAGGGCAGGTCCCGTCGCCAGGCTCGGTATAATGGCCATCGTCACGAATTTTAAGGCCCGATGCCGCCTGCGCGCTGTCCGTCGTTACACCGGCCTCGATCCCGCCCCAGCCAAACGGCGTCAGCACTCGGCAAATCATGCCTTTGCAGGCTGCGAGCGTCGTAGACGATGCCGACGGCGACGGCGCTGTCTTCGCAGTTGGCGGGGGCGCGGGTGTGGAAGAGGCCGCGGGCGTGCTGGCGGTGGCTATGGGAGCCGGTGGCGCCTGTCGGTTCGCATAAGCGTCAACCGCGATGACGGCTGCTATCGCCAATCCACCCATCAGCAAGCCCCGGTGCCGGGCCGAGGGCAGGTTCGGATTTGCCAAGGCCTTTCGAACCGGCGCGGTCTTTAGCGCTGCTGGCCCGAGCATTTCGTCGTAGGCGCGGCGACGCTCAGCATCGCGCAAGGTGGCATAAGCTTCGTTGAGTTGCTTTGCGCGGCGCTCGCCCTCGGCTTTCAGCCCGGTGGGGTGTCAGGATGACATCGCCACATTATTGCCCGGTAGGCAGCGTCGATGACCTTCTGCTCGGCGCTCCGATCGACCCCCTAAAATCTGATAATAGTTTGGCACGCGCACCCCCATTCAGGCAGATGAAACGAGAGGCACGGTCGAAGCAAGGCAACGCTTAATCATACGGTGCTATTCCGACCGAGAAGTCGATGACGCTAGCGCCCACCGCAGGCTTCTTAGGAGCCGCAGTTCCGGAACTGGCCCTTCATAGTAATTCTGCGATGCCGTTCAGTAAGGCATTGGATGGCAGGCTTGTTCCAGTACACGGCGTTTGGCACTTGAGAAGAGCCGACCCTTCATGGCCATTCATGCCCCCATTTCTCTTTTCGAGATCCAGGCGGTCTGCTTTCGCTACCTCATATGGCGTTGGGGATGGATGGGAGGCTCCGTGCCATCAGCGCTCCATGATCTCACGATTAGGGCAGGATCGAACGGATGGCTTTTGCCAAAGTGCCGACATCCGCCGCGCTGTTGAACAAGGCGGGCGTGACCCGTACGCAGGCGCCACGCGATGGCCCATCGCGATGCACCGTGAAAATCCGATGCTCGTCCAGCAGTCGTTTGGCGAGCGCCATATTGTCCTGCACGCTCGTCCGCCCCGCCAGCCGGAACGAGGTGACGCCGCCGTGCAGGCGTGGATCGGCCGGCGTCAATATCTCCAACTCCTTCGCGCCGCGCAGTTCTTCCGCCCACAGGTCGCGCAGATGGCGCAGCCGCGCCGCCCGCGCGGTGTCGCCAATCGCATCCTGGAAATCGAGCGCGGCCGGCACGGTCAGTTGGGCCGCGAAATCCACCGTGCCGGTATGCACGCGCGAATAGGTGCTGGCGGCAAAGGGCGGGCTGTTGGCACTGTCCGGATCGATCAGGTCCAGCCTGGCCTTTCGGATATAGATGACGCCCACGCCCAGCGGCGCGCCCCACCATTTGTGCAGGTTGAAGCCGAAGAAATCCGCATCGAGATCGGCCGGCCGGAAATCCAGCTGGCCCCAGCTATGCGCCGCATCGACGATCGCATCCACGCCGCGCGCCCGCGCCATCGCCACAATCTCCTTCACCGGAATGACAAGGCCGGTGCGATGGCTGAGATGCGTGAGCAGGATCAGGCGGATCTTCGGATTTGCCTTCAGCGCCGCCTCGTAAGTATCGATCAGCCCCTGATGGGTGGCCGGTTCGGGCAACGCGATCCGCACCACATCCACGCCCCGGCTGCGCTTGAGCGTATCGAAACAGGCCTGCATGCTGTCATAGTCGAGATCGGCCTGAAGCACGGCATCACCCGGCCGCAATCGGTTATAGCCGCCGATCAGCGCCTTCAACGCCTCCGTCGCATTGCGGGTGAAGGCGATTTCCTGGGGGGCAAAGCCCATCTTCGCCGCGACCCGATCGCGCACGGCGATCAGGTCGGGGGTCAGGCCCCGCCGGGCATAATAACTCGTCTCGCGATTGATGCGGCTTACCGCCGCCTCATAGCGTTCCAGCACCGGCCGGGCCATCATGCCCCAATTGCCGTTTTCCAGCTGGATTACATCGCGAGTGACATCATATTGGGCTGCGATCCCCGCCCAATAATCTTCATCATCGGGCCGTGTCGGACCCGCCGGCAGGACGGCAGCCCGCCCTGCAACCGGCATTGCGGCCGTCCCGATCATCATCTGCCTGCGGCTGATTTCCATGTCCCTTGCCTAGCCGATCAGAAGGTCAGGCCCAAGCGAACATAATATTGGCCGCCGTCCGTGTCATAGGGGGCGTTGCGCGAATAGATGAGGCCGCGGACCGCCTGGTTGGTTGCCTCGTCGGGATAGCTGTTGAAGATATTCTCCGCCCCGCCCCGGATTGAGATATTGGGCGTGACCTGGACACTGGCCGACAGGTCGAACAACACCATCGATCCGAAGCGCTGATAGAGGTCGCCGGTCGCATTGCCGCTGACGTCGGTCCAAGCGCCATAATAGCGCGCACGGCCCTGGATGCCGACCTTGCCCAGCGTATAGCCGAGCGATGCGGTGCCATTATGCTTGGGCAGTCGTTCCTCGAAGATGATGCGCTGGCTTTCGTTTGCGATGGCTGCCGACGTGCCGCTCGTCACCTTGGTCTGGTTGTAGTTGTAGGCCAGGCTGATGTTGGCGGTGCCCGGTCCGACCGGCTTCGCGTAGGCCAGCACGACATCGACGCCGCGGGTGCGGGTGTCGAAATCGTTGGTGAAATAGGTGACGGAGGTGAAGCGCTGCGGATTGGGCAGGCTGGCCGGCACCGCGAAGGTGCGCGACTGGCCGAAGCGATCGCGCAGCTTGATTTGATAGAGATCGATGCTGCCGGTCAGACCGAAGCTCGACTGGAAGGTCAGGCCCGCCGTGATGGTGCGCGACTTTTCCGGGGTCAGCGGCTTGGCGCCCAGGGCGATCGCGATAGGATCGCTGGGCGACAGGCGGCCGGTGTTGAAGATTTGCATCGTGGTCGTGTCTAGCCCCTGGCTGGTGTTGACCGCGTTGAGCTGCGCCGGGGTCGGTGCGCGGAAGCCGGTAGAATAGGTGCCGCGCAGCGCCACGCCCTTCACCGGCTCGAACCGGGCCGAGAGCTTATAATTGAAGGTATCGCCAAAGGCCGAGAAATCCTCATAGCGGCCAGCCGCCCCCAGCGTCACCGCCTCGATCGGCCGCACCTCGACATCGACATAGCCGGCATAGCTGGTCTGCGACCATTCGCCGGCATTGAGCGGGCTGAAACCGGGGAAGCCGTTGCTGTTGGGGGCAAGGCCGGTCACCGCGCCCGCGCCGATCGCATAGGAGGCCGGGTCGCCCGGACGGATGCCGTAGGTTTCCTTGCGGCGTTCGGCGCCAAAGGCGATGTTCGCCGGCTCGAACAGCCCAAGCGGCAGGCGATAGACGAAGTCGGCATTCAGGTTAAACTCGCTTTGGCGCAGGCGGCCCAGATAGAAGCTGGTCGGGCTGTCCGGCCCCATCGACGCATTGAGCGATTCATGCATGTTGTAGTTGATGCGGCTGCGCCCGGACGAGGCGCTAATATCATAGGTCAGCCGTTCGCCGATGGCACCGCGCAGGCCGGCATCGGCCTGATAATCATCATATTTCGTGCCGAAACGCGGGGTGAAGCCGGCCGGATAGAGGCTGGCGAAATTGAAGCCGGGGAAGGCTGAACTATTGCCATAGACGTTCGCCGTGCTGGCCGGATTGCGCCAGTTGAAGTCGGTCACGCCCTCGCCATTGCCCGCCGTGCCAAAGGCATAGAGGGTGACGGCATCTGAAAAATCATAATGGGCGTTCACGCCAGCCCGCACCGAGCGCAGGTCGGGCTGGCCCCAGCGCTGCACCGGATCGGGTACGTCCAGATCGGGATTGGCCGCCTGGAACGCCGCGGCATCGGGCCGCTGGCGCGTGCGCGAGGTGGCGTCGGACTTGGAAAATTCACCGGTGAAGACAATGCTGCCACGATCGCCCAGCGCCAGGCCGCCTTGCGCGCCACTCTGATAAGTCGTGCCATCGCCCTTATAATATTGCGAGAACTGACCATAGGCTTCCATGCCCGGCTGGTCGTCGAGGATGATGTTGACGACGCCAGCGATCGCATCCGACCCATATTGCGCCGACGCGCCATCGCGCAGCACTTCGATGCGCTTGATCGCCAGATTGGGGATGGTGGCAAGGTCGGCCGCCTGCGCGCCGCGCGTGCCGAGCAGCGCAGAGCGATGATAGCGCTTGCCATTGATCAGCACCAGCGTCTGGTCGGCCGACAGGCCGCGTAGCGTTGCCGGGCGGACAAAGGCCTGACCGTCAGCCGCCGGCAGGCGCTGCACGTTGAAGGACGGCAGCAACTGGGCCAGCGTATCGGACAGATCGTTGGAGATGCTTCCATCAATCGCCTTCGACGGCAGCACGTCGATGGGCGCCAGCGCATCGAACCTGGTGCGCTTCGCGTCACGCGTGCCGGTCACGATGATCGCGTCACCGGCACTGTCTGCGGCCGGTGCGGCATCCTGCGCCACGGCGAAAGAGCACGCAGCAAATTGCAGCGCGACAAGCGCGCTGGCGGTCATAAACTTCATGATTGTCCCCACGGATGCGACAGATTCTTGTTCTGCGCGAGCCGATAGGGACGCGATATGACGGTTCTGTGTAGTTTGCGAAAAATGTTCGCATCTGTCGCCGCCTCAACCAGGGTAAGTTGCGCTCACTTATTTTCAAATCAGCAGAAGCCTGATCGTGCAACACTCGACTGATACGAAGATATTGAGCTGCCGCCTGCAATACTACTTTAGCCGGCGGGGCGAGAGACTTCCGACCCTTTGTTTCCGTTCAGTCTCTGAATTTCAATCCTCAGTGGAAACGGTCCGCTGTTCCAACAGATGTTGATCAGCAGCGGCCACAGCCGCGCCATCAGGCCAGTGCGACAAACAAGTTCCTGTTGGACGGCCGTACTTGCGCTGTACCGCATGAAAGCTCAGCAGCACCAACATGGACACCGGACAGTTTCGGTAGCGCCAGGAGGCTCAATGCATAGCCTATGATGGCGCTGCCGCCATAACCCACGATCGGTGTCGGATAGTTGCCTATGGCGGCTGCCATGATCACCGTGAACCAAGTTGCGCCGAAAGCGGCGTAAGTTGCGCGATTGTCGGCATCGCGGCTCCAACCGGCTAAAGGCGGAACCAAGAGCAACGCCATGCCCCCCAACACTGCCAGACCGGCACTGACGTGAACTTCGAATGACGAGTAGAGGATCTGATCGACATAGGGGACAGCTGGCAGTGTATCGGCACGAGCCAGCGTTACCGCAAAACCGGTGAGGCCGAAGGCCAGGGCTAGGGAGGCATGCTTATCACGGCGTACAATCGCTATCGCGGCAAGGCATAGCGCGAGCATACCGGCCATGCCCCGGTCAGGCTGAAGCGCCATTGCAGCAGAGGCAGCAATGATGCCGCCGGTCGATAGCGCGCTACGGATTGACGCGAAGGCGACGAGCATCACCGGCAGCAGGATTAGGCTGGGTTGGATGGCCAGTCCGCCCAAGTTCACCCAGCGCGCAGCACCATCAACCTTGGAACCAAGAAGGGCGGTCGCCAGCAGCGCGCCTGCCATGGTGATAATCGCACCGTTTATCCATCGCTGACCCGTCACTTCAGTGCGGTCTAGCAGCGCCAGCATCGTCAGGCCGATAGCCAATGCGCCAAGGTTGATCCCAAGATAGCGCATCGGCGCGCCAGCGATTGCCATATAAACAATGCCAAGTATGACTGCGCTAATCGCACAGATGATGCCGATAGTACGAGGACGACCTAAGGTGGCGTCGACGATGTTCATGGTCGATCCTTCCGAAAGCGGAGCGCGTTCGCCGATGAGCGAGGCGAAGATTTGGATTAGATGCGATGCGAGTGCACGCGGCATGAGTCCGCAAAGGCTGTTGAGCGTGAACAGGAGCGCCTTGGTCTCGTTCGGGATGGCGGCGGCTTCGTAACGGACCGCCCAGCCCCACGACTGCAACGGTGAGGGCAGCGTCGCTTGCAAGGCGCGGCATGCCAGATCAATCAGGCAACGGCGAAGACCCGCACTCATATCGTCGCCTCGCGGCGTCGCAAAGCTGGTTTCGCCCCTTGGCCGGGAGGATTAGCGCGGGCAAGTTGTACACCGCTCGCGGTCAGCCGATAGGCGTGCCGTGGAGGACGGCCACCTTCAGTCGGCTGCTGCCATTCCGCTTGGAGATAGCCTTGTGCCTCCAAACGGATCAGAAGTGGATAGAGGGTCCCGGATTTAACGTTGGCAAGCTGCGCCAATTCATAGCCATGTGACCATTTGTCGCCGGCATCGAGCAGAGCGGCGAGGACCAGCCGGGCATGGGGTGAAAGGGCGCGTGTTCGGGACATTGACAATAAATCTATCTATGTAGACTTATTGTCAATGGCATTTTGACAGAGCTAGAGCATCGAGTCTTTAATCGGACGCATATCCAGCGGCTTTGAGGAAGTTTCGGCATTCGTCTGGGGTGTAGAGGTCGCAGATATTGCCGATGGCC
>MDSZ01127289.1_pt1 | contig 22527 bp, 17 predicted proteins | sample 811201 | NCBI WGS metagenome assembly MDSZ01 (sample SAMN05326647, study PRJNA326480) | marine metagenome | isolation source: seawater | place: Indian Ocean: North | collected 2010 | reverse complement strand
TCTGGTATAACACAATCTATATAATCTAATACAACAACATCAATATTATTACCTTCTGATGTAATTTTTCTAATTTGATTTTTAATTTGAGTCATTGTATTTTCATCTGATGGTAATTTTTTTAAAATCATTTTACCACCATTTTTCTTCATTTCATCAGCTTTATTTAATACTTCTTCTTTATTACTAGAAAGTTTATCAGGAGATATTCCCGTCCAACATGTGAAATGTTTTCTTTGTATAATTTTAGGGTTATCTTCAAAAAATATCTGTAAGACATTATAACCCATATTAAAAGCTGTATTTGCAAACCTAGTTAACATTGTGGTCTTACCTACACCTGTAGGTGCTAGTATCACACCAATCTCTCCTTTTGCTAGCCCACCATTTAATAAATTGTCGATTCCATCAAGTCCTGTGGGAACTGGGTGTCTAAAATCATCTTTTAATACTTCTTCTAAATTGTGAAAAACTTCAAAATTACCAGTGTCACCATCACCTATTTGAATGGCCTCTCTAATATATTCTTCACATTTATCATAACTTTCAAATTCCCCTTTTTCCATAATGTTCTCAACTTTACGAATAGCTTTTTTTAATTCTTGTTGTTTACAAAATTTAATAGATTTTTCTTTTATAAAAAGGTGGTCTTTAAAAGATGCATCTTTAACTTCTCTTAATATATCAAAAATATATTTTCTTGCCATTTCTGAACTTATTTCTAAAGTTGTAAGTTGTTCTAAACCTTCAAAAGTTGGTGTGCTTTGATATTTTTCGTAATACTCTTTTATTAATTGCATAATTAATTTAAAGTATTGATTGTCAAAATATTTTGCTTGTATGACATCGATTATTGATTGAGAAAAAGATTTATCAGTTATGATTAAATTCATTAATTTTAACTGAAAATTATATCCTAAGTACCCAAAATTTGTAGTTTCATTCATCCTTTTTTCTTTATAAATAAATACATGATTTATGTTGTTAAAGTACTTTATCTAGGTACTTATCTGTTATTTTTTTCTGTGACAAAACGTCAGATAGACCATTTAAAAAATAAGAAATTTGTGGTCTTACATCTACCGAATATCTAACTCTTGGGGGATAGAGATTGGCAGGGAAGATTCTTGTCATTAATTTAGTATCTCCTTTATTAATGGTTATCGTAAAATTTTCTTTTTCTTCAGGAAATTTTGACACATCATCAGTAAAAAATTCTGTAATAATATCAGTAGTTTTTTCTTTTAATGTATCTTCTATGATATGATAAATCTCTTTTACAAACCAGTAAAAATCCATAGATTTTACGGCTTTTGGATTAAAATTTTTAACATTAAAGTATCTTTGACAAATAATGTTATTATCAATCTTAAGTAGAAATTCAAATTTTTGTTGGTCTTTATTTTCTTTTTTCATGAGTTTTTAAATTTATTTTTTTCTATACGTGTTAATACTATAAATGGTGTAACGAATTTTAAAAATGCATCATCAGATTTTCCTAGCAATTTAAATAATCCATCTTCCATCATCATTCTTAATAAATTTTTATAAGACCTATCTTCAGGGTCTATAGTTTCTTTTATTATGTCCAAAATTTCATTTTGTGAATTTTCATCCAATAAAGTTTCACTTAAATCTATTAAATTTTTATTTCTTTCAAAGAAAGAGTCACCTAACTCTCCTTCTATGGTAATTCCTTTTACCAAATTTTTCACCCTAAAATTAGGTGTGGTTTTGTTATAATTTTCTTTTAGTGTTTTTAAAAAGTTTTCTAATGTAATAACTTCCTTCTGAACTTCTGGAAAATTATTTATTACTGTTTTAACCCCAACACCTTTGATTCCTTTAATACCATCAGACGAATCACCACATATAATCTTTAAAAGCTTAATGTTTTCTATTGGTATTAAAAAGCCCTCATATTTAATTTTTTCACCTTTAACTATTAATTTATCTCTGTTAAATAATTTTACACTTACTTTATCAGATACTAATTGTAATAAATCTCTATCATTAGTTAAAATTGTTATATTTTCTTTTTTTACATTATGACAATAAAATGCGATAGCATCGTCTGCTTCATAGTTATTAAATGAAGTTTGTCTTATAAAAATTTCTTCTAAATATTGCTGGAGTCTTTGTTTTTGACTATAGAACGAGTTTTGGTGTTCTTTATCTCTAAAATTAGATTTTCTTCTAATTTTATAATTTTCATATATTTTTCTACGTGACGTGTAGTTTTTTTCTCCATCCCAAAATACAACCACTTTTTCATAGTGATTGTGGTCTATTTCTATTCTTATTTTATTTAAAAAATGAAATACACCACCTATATGATTATCTTCGTAGGATAAATTTTTAAGTCCGTGAAATCCTAATTTAAGTAAGGCGTTACCATCAACTATTAATGTATTGGTCACTTGTATTTATTTTATGGTTCAACACTATTCTACTATCTCTAACAACTCTACTTCAAACTTTAAATCTTTACCGGCTAAAGGATGATTCATATCTAAAGTAATTTCTTTTTCATCTACGCCTACAATTTTTGCTAAAGCAGGTTTACCACTTTTAGTTTTTCCTTGTATAACTTCATCAATAATCAATTTAAAGTCTGGTGGGAACTGGTCTCTACCAACTTTAATCCTAGCCTCTTTGTTTACTGGTCCATAAGCTAATTGTGACGCGATTTCTATTGTTTTTGTTTCACCAATTTCCATACCTGTAACCCCCTGTTCAAATCCTGGTATCATTGAACCTTCTCCGATTACAAATTCTAAAGCTTTTTCTCTTTTTCTTGAATTGTCAAATTCACTACCATCAGTTAATGTACCTATATAATGAACTTTTACTTTGTTTCCTGTTTTTACTTTACTCATTGTCTTTTTCTATTTTTAAGTCGAATTCACCACCTACGCCTAATTGTTCAGACCAAAAAGCGGCATATTCTTGTTTATATTTTTCTATTGATTTTTTTTCTTCAGTTGTTTCTCGTCCAGCTAAAAATCCATGAGGGGCTATCAATATCTTACCATCCTCATACCCTAAACCATTAACATGGTTTTTCATGATTGTAATTTTAGTACGGGTTGCAAATTTAACTTTTCTTTTTTCTTTAACAGCTGAAATATTTGTTGTTCCAGCATTTTTTTGATTACCAAATCTAAAAACTAAGGTAGAATTTAACCATAAAGCTTCACCTCCTTTAGCTTTAATTTTTGGTTGACCAAAAGGATTGTCTGGTAATTCAACCCAAGGTTGATTAACCACTACTAGGGTGTTTGTGTACTTTGAACCTTCTCTTCGTGATTTACCAATTCTTTGATTAATCCCCATACCTATCTTATCAGCTAAAACAGCTGCGTTATGCATTTTACCACCTTTACCATCAAACGTCATTTTACAAGGGATAGACCCTACAGAATCCCACAAGAAAAGTAAATCATAATCTATTTCACCTTTATCCTGTGCATCCATTAAAGTATTAATATAGTCGGTAATTTCTTCTATGTATTCAAAGTTATTATTGAATAGGAAGAATCCATCCCAGTCTATTTCTCCTGTATCCTCATCTACAACTTCTTCACATTCAAACCCTAACATTCTTGCATGTTTAAAGTCCCATTTTTGTTCAGTTATAATAAGTACTGGTAAAATTTTCTTTTGTTGAGCTGCTACTGCTGTTTTTACTAATGCAGTTGTTTTACCTGTATCTGAGTGACCTAAAAACATTTGTAAATGTCCCATCGCTGGTCCAGGTATCCCTGTAGCATCTAAAAAGGCTTCACCCAAATCAAAAAATCTATCTGGTTTAAACTTAGCCTTTTTAGAGTACTTAGATTTTATATCTGCAAAACTTCTTTTTTTTAGTCCCATATCTTTTTATTTAAAATGGTAAATCTTCGTCTTGTTTGTCGTTTGCTTGTGGGTCTACAAAAGTAGAATTAGAACCACCTACGGTAGTTGTACTTTCTGTTTTGTTACTAGGGTCGTTATATGTGTATTTTTTTAACTCATTATCCCATATAGGTTCAACTCCTTTAGCAATAGCTTCTAAATATTCTACTGGTTTTTGTGAGTAAACATCTTTCCAAGTAGAGTCATTAGATAACCATTCTTTAGATTGTGTTTCATTTTCACTTAATTTACCTGGGTCTTCATACATTACAGATGATATTGTTGTGTATTCACCTCTACCACCTGGTAATGGTACCGCTTGTAAAATAAGAATTAAATCTCTACCCTCTTCAGGGTTAGTAATATCCCCTTTATTTTTCCAAATAGGAATAATTTTATCTATAGGACCGTCTCCTTTCCAATTATGTTTAAATCTCCAAAATTTAACACCATCTTCTTCCGCGTCTCTATCAATTACTTTTACAATGTAAAATTTTTGTGAACGATATTGTCTAGCTAATTCTTTAGATTGTTCATCACCTGCTAATCTTAAAGCTTCTTCTACTTCATTTAAAGGACTTCTTTCCCCGGTTGGTTTACCTGTAGAATCTTTTCCTGGGTCGTAGATTTTCATCCATTTTCCTTGTACTTGGGTATTGTGGAAATATACTTCCTGAAATGGTGAACTACCATCTTTAGTTGGTAAAATTCTAATTCTTCTTTCTCCTGATTTAACCCCTTTAGGTAAAGCTAAGGAAAGATATTGTTTTAATCTCTCTTCTTGTGACATTCTTGGTGTTGAAGAAGACTGCTTGTTTTTTTCGTACTGTGCTAATACTGCATCTAAACTTGACATCATAATAATATATTTTTTTAATTTTAAATTGTTTTTATCCTCTATAAAAATAACAAAAAGATTCGGGTAGTCAATTATTTTAAATTAATTTTTAATGAAAAAAAAAGCCCTAATGGGCTTTTAAAATATTTTTATAGAACGTTTCTATTCAACATTAAAACTTTGTTTAATGTCTGATTGATTATAGTTTTCTATATCTTTCCCGGTTAAAATATATTCATCTTTTCCCGACTTTTCAAATCTATCTTCATTATCTTGATAAAAATCTACAAGACTTTGACTAAATGGACCTGAATCATATTTTCTAGCTTCTAACTTTTCCTCTTGTGTTTTAGGTCTAATTTTTTCTATTTTTTGTTCTAGTTTTTCAATTTGGTTTACCATAGTGTCCATACTACCTAATTGAGATTCTAAATCTTCTAATTTATTTAGTAATGAATTTAGTTGTTCAGTATTTTTAGAAAGAATGTCTTTATCTGTTTTTATATCTTTTTTGATTTCTTCTTGTCCAGTTACTAAATCTGTCACATCTATTTCTGTACCATCGGTAGTATCTGTAGTATCTAATTCAGTTTCTGTATCTACAACTTCTTCCTCACCACCTTCTTCTTCAGATTCTAAATCTTCTTCACCAGTTTCTTCTTCTCCCCCAGGTAATTCTTCTGCAGCAGCTTCTGGGTCAGCTGGAATGTCCAACTCTTCCTCTTCTTCTTGTTCTCCTAATTCTTGTTGTCTCTTAATGAATTGACTAATTCTTGGTGATGGCCCTTGAACATCTACAAATCCTGAACCACCATTAACGGAACCCAAAACTTGTTCATTTAAATTATTAGCATTATTACCAATTTGTTTAAATCTTTCTAATTCTTCTTTTAATTTTTGTTCTATACTAGCCATTAAGCAATTGTTTTACATCCCCATTAGGTGATTCTACATTTATTTTTCTATTAACAGCATGTTGGTTTTCTACTCTTTCTATTAAACCATCTCTAGTTCTTACAGTATAACAAATACCAGTATCTAAATCACATACTTCGTTAGATTCTGCATTAGAATTAACTTGTTTTAAGTTTGTATTTTTGCCTAAAAAATTGTCTAGTTTGTTTTTTATATCATTTCTAACCATAACGCGTTTTTTTTAATAAATATCTTTATAATATAAAACCACCTATGAATACTATTCTTCTTGTATTAAATTTAATGGATTTATTATTTCTTTTACTATTTGTTTATCTTTATTTACCACTAATCTATTTACCTCATAGTGTAAATGAGGTGCTGTAGAACTACCAGTATTACCTAATATACCTAAAACTGCTCCTATTTGAACCACATCATTTTCATTCCATTGTGATGATATTTCTTTAAGATTAGCGTATATAGTTTGGTATTGGTGTACTGTTCCTTCGGTTAAATAATTACTATCACCTAAGTTAACTGTTTGTCTTGCTATCACTATATGGTTACCATATCCATCACCACACGAAGTGTTACCAACAACACAACCTCTAACAACTTTAGTTACTATACCTGTAAAGGATGCAAGTATTGATATTGGTTCATTTTGGAACTCTGTTTTAGGTGTTAGGTCTAGTCCTTGGTGTATACGATTTGTAGTACCTTCTTGTGAATTAGCGTCAGTAGGACTAGGAGTGTCTACCATATCCATATCAGTAGGTGGTTGGAAATCAAATGGTATATCACTTAGAGTGACATCATTATTATAATATCCGTTTTCTCCTTCTACCAAAGCTTTTTGTTCTTCGGTTAAATCAAATGGGTCTAACCTAACTTGTTCTACCGGCTCTATTTCAATTTCTTCTGATATTTTTGATAATAGATTTTCTTGTATTTTCATAACCAAATCTGTAACTTTTGGTAGACTTGGTATCGGTATTCTAATTCCAGAAAAACTAGTTTTTATATCGTTAGGGGTTACACTGTGTTCTACATTTGTTATAAGATAAGGACCGTTAAACATAGGTAGGTATCTTAATTGAAAATAAACAGTTGGTTGGATAAGCATATTACCCATACAGGTTACATTACATTTATAAGAACGAGTTTTATATAAATTAAATAAGTTTATTGCGTTAGTAGATATTTCTCTACCTGAAGCTTGTTTACCCAAGTCTTCAATCACTCTGAACCCCTCACTAGTATCTTTATATTCTGCTTGGTCCAAACTTACAGATTCAAATATGTTTTGGTTTGGTACACCAAAATCTACCGCAAAAGCCATGACATTATTACTTTTATGTTCAGTTCCTGCCTGGGGTAATGGTCTGGTAGCTAAAGGGTTATTTGCTACACCACCCATATTAAACGAATCATTAGGGAATCTGTTAGTTTCTGTTTTTATATTTAATTTGGTTGATGGTGGACCAATATATTGACATAGAAAGGTCGGTGCGGAGTCTTGGTAGTCTACCTCTAAAAAGGTACCAAACATAGTATTACCTTGATTGGTGGCTCCACCACCATCTTTACCTACACCATAAAAATTAACATAAGAAGGTAGGGGTAAAAAATTAAAAAAGTTTTTACTTAAAATATAACTTATAAAATCAGCTAAACTTTGGCTAGACCCAACTTCCGCATCATTGTTAAATGGATTATCTAGTTGTTGGAAAAGAAATATATCTATTATGGCTTCATCACCTATATCCGCATTTGTCCTATCTAAAAATAAAAATTGTTCAAATAGTGTTTTTGCAGGGGGTAACGTATCTGAGTCTCCTGAAATCCATTTATCGTTCATTGTTTTAAAAACCTGATAAAGTTCTAGTTTAAGGTTATCCGCTACAATATCGGGTCTAACATCATCTCTAGTGTTTTCTAAAATAACATCTGCAGCGTCTACTTTTTTAAGTTCTCTTACAACTTGATTAATAAACTCAGTCACATTATTATTTTCAAATTTTTCTATAATATTTTTAATATGTTCTTTAAAACCACCAGGTGTCCCACCATTTAACCTATAAAGTCTATAATGTTTAATAAGTGGTGCAAACCCCTCTACAGTTGCGGGGTTAGCTTCTATATTTTGTGATTTAAAAAATTCATAAACAAAACTATTTGTAGAACCTAAACTATCTAAATCTACACCACCAATCCATTGTTGAAAAAATTGATATAGGATGGTTCCTGTAAAAACTCCTATGGCCACATCTGGTGGTAAATTGTCTGTGTAGGGCCCTGGTCTATTATCATTTTTAAAGGTTACACCTTCTAGAGTAATTTCTTCACCTTTTGTGTCACCTAAAATTAAAGATTTCATTAGTTGTAAGGTTGATATCTCACCTCCTTCATAATTAGACACAATGTCTAATCCACTTGCTGAACCTTGTTTGTATAATACATTTTGATTTAAAAAAGTAGAAACATAGTTTATAAAGTTTTCATACTGAGCTTTTGCTAATTTTTTAGTTAGTGGTTCGTCCGGTGCTGTAGATACATCAGTTTTATTAACATAAAATAATTTTTGTAAAAGTTGTTTAAAAGATTTGTATTGTCCATTTATAACATTTGTATCTGGATTAGTGGAAGAGGCAAAGTTTTTAAATATTTCCATAAACGCGTTAAGTACTTGTGTTGGGAATACACTCATTAGTCCTTCAGCACTAGTATAGTCTTGAGCGTTTTCTAATAATTGCCACGCATCTTGTTCATCCTTACTTTTATTTATTTTTTTATGATAATGTAATGGAGGTGGTATACTATTATTAGTTTCAAAATATCCATAACCAGCTCCTGCCCATAAAGACCTAACATTCCCATTATGTAAGTTATTATTACCAATAAAGGTAGTGGTTTGACTTTGGATGTCCGATTGTATTAAACCTCCGGTAGACGGATAAAGTATATAATAATCTGTTGGTATTTCTTGATTTGTACTTTCTAGTCCTAAGGCACCTACATTTGCAGAATCCATCCAACTAGACCAAAATTTAACATCAATATTATTACCTGTAAAAGTTAAATTAGTTTCTGGTGTAAAAGTAGGAGAAACTATAAAATTATTTAAAAGGTTTTGATTTGTAATGTTACCTGGAGTGGTTAGTATTTCTTTACCAGTAACTATTTTATGTACAGCCTGAACCATTCTTGGGTAGACACCTACTTCTACTCTTAAGTTTGGTGAATTAGCTACAATAAAATTACTTGTTCCTACCGGGTAGTTTTGATATTGGTAGGCTAAACCATTAACATCGTCAGTATAGATATATTCTGGTCCTGTACCCCCTTGTGAAGGTATGTTACCAACATTTCCCCAAATATCCGTTAAAGGGTCTGTACCAGTATCTATTCTCGTACTATGTCTCCACCAGATAGAACCTATTTTTAATACTAAAGCTAAAGGTAGAGTATGGTGTGAAGCTAATTCTTTAATTAAGGAACAAGTATACCCCCCATATTGATTTTTATTATCAAAACTTTCTATTATTTTTTCTAATGGTGACGTTAGTGGGAGTGAATTTAAAAATAGATATAAAGGTAATTCGTAATTATCTGTGTCACCGGCTACAATTAGTGAGTTGGCAAAATAAGGTGTGTTCATCATAGAAACAACCGTTTCTTCCTCTACATCAATACCATCTAATAATTGTTGTCTTAGTATATCTTCTATTTTTGGTTGGTATACATTTATAGACCATTGTTCAGTATTGTCTGGGTTTACATTAGGTAGTATTCCTTGTAGTGTCTCATTTTCTTCTTTTAATGAAATAACTGATTGTGCATTTCTATCCCAGTTTAAATTACTAAAAAAATATTTAGGATTAGATGTTGAATAACATTTGGAGTCCATGTTGATTGTTAGTTTACTAATATCATGTAAACCTATGTTAGTTAGTGCATCACCGTTAGCCATATTTTCTTGTAACCACGTTTGGTTGGTCGTAAAGTTAAATGGTAGGTGTGAAAATACACCATCTAATTTATCAGATATTGGGATATTTAAAACTTTAGCAAATGTTTCATCTTTTGCGGTAGAAACAAAAAGTAAATTCTCAGGAAAAACACCAAAATTAGTACCTATTATATTATTACCAACTATAGGTCTATTATTTATAGTACTTGTATTAATTCCACCTAACTGAAAGTTTACCCATTTGCTTTCGGTATCAATTTTTAATTTTTCCAATATATCTGTATAAGTTTTACCAGAACCTTCATTAAAAAATTGTTGTAATTCACTATCTAAAGCTAATGCCATAGAAAAGTTTTTAGCCTCATATTTTGCTAATTCTAATGTCGCGTCATTAATACGTGATTGTGGTGATAGGGTATTTAAATAAGAATATGAAAGATTATATGATAAATCATTAGCTCTATCTATTAATTCCCATAAATTTACATTTGCTGTACTAATTTCATTACCATATGGGACATTTGTAAATGGAAATTCTCTTACTGATAATGGTATATAATTTAAAACTTCACTTTCGTTGGTATAAGCGGTGTCTAAATCGGTTACTCTAAAATTTATAGTTCTAGCATATTCTTCCACAAAATATACTTCAGGCCATAAGACGACATCTTGTGCGTTAGTAGTAGAAAGGTTTGAGGTTGAACCTAGGTAGGATAACTCGTATTGGGTTTGACCATCTACTTCTTTTTCTAAATAATATTCTGGCCATGGGTATACGTCAGTTTCACCAGGTTTAATATCTATAGTACCACTTACAGCTTCTAGTCTTTTAGGTTCTTTTCTTTTTTCATAAGCTTCTCTATGAACTTTATCTAATAATAATAGATAGGTATCTGCACCTGCTATTATTACACTCATTAAATTTCTTATTGTAGGTTTAAACCCTAAAGTTTGTATAAAAATTGTATTTAACTTTGCTGTTGCTTCTTCTTGTAGTGTGTTAAATTTATCTTCAAATTCTTTTTGTAATTTTTTCCATTCAAATAAAAATGTTTTAGGTTGTGTGTCTAAGACATACCACCCTCCCTGTGAAATTTCATCAGTATATTGGTCTGCCCTTTGGTCTTCTACTCTAAATCTTTCGTGTACATCTATACTTGCTACCCCACCAGAACCAAAAGTAAAATTATCTTCTAAACTTTTTACAAACCCTTCAAAACGTTTTTTTAATCTTTCTTCAGAAATAGTAATGTATTCCTCACTATCTACATTTATTCTCCTTGCTAAAGCTACTTTAGTATCACCAGTTCCGGTACCTTCAACCGGCCAAGTTTTTTGTAATGAATCATCTAAATATGTATTTTTCCAACCTTTAGCTCCAAATATAGATTGGTAGAATAGGTTTAATGTATCACTATATTTTTTCTTGTCATCTAAAAATCTTAGGTCTACTTTGGAGAAGTTTTCTGATAACTCTTTTTCAAAATTTTTAATTTTTTCTATGAGTTCCCAGATAGTTAAGTGAGGCATATTTTTAGGAATCAGTAGCCTATCTTTATATCTTTTATATATACTATCCATTACCTGCCTACCAATCCCACTATTAGTATTTACACTTTCTAGATAACTTGTATCTCCTTCTGCAGCATCTTTAAATATTTGTTGTTGTTGTTCTACAGTTAATTTATTACCTTCCACATCTACTATAGGGTACATATACGGAGCGACCATACATTCTTGCATAGTAATATCCCTTAAAATTGCTATGTGATTACCAATAAAGTCACACTGGACTAAATAATCACCGGTAGACGGTTCAAATCTTGCGTTAAATTTTAAAAGAGCTAATCTATATTGTACCGCTTTACCATAATAACCTTTAAGTGTTAACTCGAATTGGGGGTATGGTAAATGAAAGAAGGCTGTGTAAGGTGTGTTTACGTCACCTTGTGAAAATAAAGTTTCGCCCCTAATATCTGTAAAATTTATACTAACTACAGGTGTAAAATCTGCACCAAATTTTATAGAAATACTATTCATTCCAAACCCCTGAAAATCTAAGGAGTTTTCTATTTTTTTAGTAAATTCACCAGTTTGTTGAAAATTTTCCGTAGGAACTTGGGTTTGTTTGTTGATACTTGAATCTGTAAATACGTCTGTCCAATCCGTATCAAAATGTGTTTTGTTTTGTGGATTTAAAAAGTCTATAGCTCCATCAAATAAATCTACGACTACTTCTGCTGACCCACCTACAACTAATTTACTTCTAGGTACTAACCTTGCTTTTAAATTAGCGTATATAATAAGATTCTCATGGTCTACCAATCTTTCTTGTTGATTCCCATTATCATCTTCTATAGAGTTTGGGTCTACTAGGACAAGATTATTAGCCACAGGATTAACAAAAATATCACCCTTTGCCATAATATAAAAAATGTTTATCTAATTCAGTTTTATAACTTTCTAATGAGGACCTTAAAGGAAAAGGTACTCTTAATATACTACCATCAGGAATAGACCATTCATTTTCTCCATAACCTGGATTAGCCTGTAAAATTAACCATCCAAAATATGGAGTGTTATAGAATTGTTGTGAAATTTTATCAGTTCTACTTTTACCTACTTTATACGTAACAAACCTATCTGTACTTTTAGGTGGTAATTGTATACCTGGTACGTTTTTTAACTCACCGTTAATCAAAAATTCTTTATATCTGTTATAATATATCATATTAAGTTATTGTAATATTAGAAATTATTTTTTTATTGTAACTATTATATACAGTTCCAAGTGCTCTATCTTTAAAAAATTCCGAAACATATGGTATTTCACCATCGTGTTGGTTGAATTTTACTTCATATTTTCTTTGTGCAGCATTAAATTTTTTAATATTTTTTAGTTGTAGTTGAATGGGGCTTTTATCAAAATAATTTTTATACTTTTTTATTTCATAATTAAAATATTGAGAAACCCTATCTAATAGTTTTCTACTGTAGTCGTGTACTATAGTACTACTAATACCATCTTCATTACTAGTTTTAGCTCTGGTTAATTTTTTAAACAAACTATCTGATTTATAAAGGATTAATTTTTTAGCGTCGTTTTTATAAGTTAAGTCATCTATTTTAGTCATAACTTTTTTATCATAAACTAAATTAGAGAAAAATAAGTATTGATTAGGGGAGATAAGTCTATTTGGGTAGTCGTAATTTACCACGTCTTCCCAAGTATTTACAAAATTTTCTATAACACTAAATCTACTTTTAACATCAGCAGTAAGAGCAGTTAAACTATTAGTTTGTGTATCTGAAGTTAAATTTAAACTAATTAATATACCCTGACTTCTACCACTCATAAAACCATCGTATTCATTATCTACCAGATTTAATCTATCTGTAGCTCTACCCAATTCAACCAAATATTGACGTAAAGTAAAAATAGTTTTAGTACTTTCTATTCTAGTTTTAGACCATTGTATTTCTAATTCATCTAATAAAGTTTTTTTAATATATTCTTTATCGTGAATACTTGCACTATTAGGTAAGAGTGTCTGAAAATCCGATGTACCACCAGAAATTTCTAATTTTAAGTTTTCATAATATTCATCATATCTACTTAAAAACCCGTTTGGTAACCCTACAATATCTAGACTATTGTTTACCACAAAACCACCATAATATTTTGTGTACTTATACATTTCTTCTACTACTCCATGATTAAAAGTTAAATATAAATTACTTATTTCACCGTAACTGGTGTCAAAATAAGTTTTACACTCATCAATAAAAGTATTATACAAACCTTTATAGTCAGTTGTACCAGAAATTAATGTTTTAAAGTTTGTGCTCATAATTAAGTTATATCTGCTGGTATTTCAGTATTAGTATTAGCGTCCGCTATAACGTTTGTTTCACCAGCGGTATTATTACCAGGTTCTTGTATCCCACTAATATTTCCTGGTTGGTATATGTAACTATTAGTTTGTGTGTTTAAAGCCCATATAGGTGTGGATACAGGACCTAACGTAGTTGTTTCACCATCAGGACCTGTACTCGCTGATTGTTCAAACGTACCTGAACTTTCACCATCATTAGCATTTGTGTTATTTGAGGTGTTATTTGTAGAAGTATTATTAGAATTGTTAGCTTCTAACTCTGATGGGACTTCAGTGGTTACTACCTCTGGTTCTGGTGGAGAAATGGTAGATATTGACCTATCATCATAAACTTCTGTATTACCAAAGAAGTTAAATGATAAAGCGTTTTGTAATCTACTTACTGGTTCTTTTAATCCTTGACCACCTATAAATTTAAAGTTTAATTGTACTGAAGCTATCATAGGTTGTAACCCTATACCTTCTGGGTTAATATCTAATAAATTTTCATCATAACTTAATGATACTGAGTCTATAATAATTTTAGAATGATAAAAATCACCTACCCTTAACACACATACTGGTGGTGGTCCAAACGCTGTATTATCAACATCTAATTGTTGTTTACCGTCTGCAGTGACTGTAGGTATGGTTCTTCCAGGCCTTACACATTGATTTAAAAATGTTAACCTACTATTTAAACCTTCAGGTGTCATAGAGTGAAATGTCGGGTTAAAGAATTTTAATGTTTGTCTTAAAGAATTGTAAACTAGAGGGTCACTTTCTTTTAAAGCTTGGAAGTAGAAGGCTTCATTTAACATAACTTTTCTAATGATTGTTTTAATGTTAGTTTCTACTTCACTAGAACTACTGATTGGTTCAGATTGATTATCTGGTGTACCTTGTTCCACGTTTTCAATGGTAGTAGCGTTTGAGTCTGCATTTTCTGTATTACCTACTATTATCTCTTCACCTTCTTCCAAACTACCAACTATGATTTCTTCCTCTTGGTTGTTATTTGCTATAGTAGTTGTAGGGTCTGTGTTATATTGGTTTGTAACATCCGTTAAAGCTTGTTGTACTTGGTTTGCTGTACTCATAGGTACATTAGGAAATTTTTTAGCTAACTCATATAAATCATATTTTTTACATCCAGCCAAAAATGATTCTATTAAAACATCAGCACTTCTATCAAATAAAAACGGTGTTTCTGTTTGTATAATAGCGTTAAGTATAGATGGGTGGTCCACTACAATTTTAAAAGCTAAAGTACCAATTCTATCTGTAGAATTGTAAGTGTATATAGGTTCAGTCCTACCAATAAATTTTGTTGAGTTCCAATCCGCAGCGGATGTATCTGTAGTTTGTAAATCATAAGGTGGGAACCACATTATTCTACCACCATTAGGACCTTTTTCACAAGGTGGTAAATCTTGTAATTCAGGTTGATTTCTCCAAGCTAAATTTTCTATAGAGAACATATATTTTTTAACTGATTCACCTGTAGGCATCGTAGTACTATTATCCCCATAGGTAGGTGCTATATTTAAGTTAAATGTATTATCAATAACAGAGTTTTTTCCTGTATCCCATTGTAAACCATCTACTTTTTGTAAATTCATGTAGGTGTTAAATGGTCTATCTTTAGTCCATATTCTACAATATTCAGTACAATTCCAAGCTACATCACCAGGTCCTGACCAATTGGTGACTCTAGAACCTTTGGATATTGTTCTATATCCGTCATGGAAAATTTTAGAGGTTTGGTCAATCGCGTGACCAGCATGTTGCCTTCTCGCTTTTCCAAAACCAGGAGCAGAATCTATTAGTCTTTGTGTTTCATCTAATATAGTCCCTCTTTTAAGTGGTATAAATGAAGACCTAGTAGAGTAAAAAGTTGGGGGTGCGGTTGTGTCCGCTAAAGATTTATTACCAAACCATGTAAACCCACCTTCTAGACCACCACCGTCTATATGAGCTTCACCTTGTGGTCCTATCTTATACCATGTCCAGAGGGAACGACCATCTACAGTTTCAAAAGATTTAGCTACTTCTGAAGGACCATATACCAACGCTTTTTTACTTCTATCAAATTTATCAAGTGGTATAGCATCAAAAGGTGACTGCCAATTATTAGGGTCGTTATCTCTACTACCTAAATAGTAATATGGTGTTGGTGATTGTACTAAACCAGTATTAGAAACTTGTGTGTAATCTGGTCTAAAAATATTATAAGTTAGACTTTCAAAAAGATAAGACCTTTGTTCTTCACCTAAATATTGTATAAAAACATCAGAAGATACTGGTAATGTTGTGGGTGTATTAGGTAGTTGGGTACCTACATTTAAAGCTGTTACAAATGAATTTAATAAAGCGGTAATCTGTCCAGTTACAGTATTTTGGTCTATTTGATTTTCAATTAATGAATTTATACTCGGTGGGGAAACTTGTTTAAAAAATATACCAGGTATATCAGATTCAGGTGTATAAGCTCCTTCTAATCTAGATAAATATGTGTCTTTTTCACCCACTAATTCTCCTGGTGGAGAGGTAATATTAATATTAGCTGAACCACTATCACTTATATCAAACAAAAATTGTGCTTGGTTAAACGCAAGATTATCCTTAAGATAAGGAAAAGAAGATTTTATTAGTATAGAATCGTCTAAAATTTTACTATTAACAGTGGAAATAACACCGTTTACACTATTAACTTCACTTAAAACTTCTATACTAGTATATAAAACATTTGTATGTGTACCTATTTGTGGTACGAAAGCTTGTGGTGAAAGTGTCTGAGGTGCAACATATTCTAACTGAGCTCCTTCAGAAATAATAATATTTTCTATACCAAGTGGGTCTCCATATCCCGTAGATGGACCAAATTTATTAGTTAAAAATAAAGTTTCATCAAAAGGTACTCCGTCAACACCTGTAATATCTTCAGGAAATGGTACTTCAGGTACGGGACGCATAGGTAGGTCTGAAATAACTATTGACCCTGGTTGTTGGTCACCATTAGGTGGTATAGGATTTCCCCTATTTAAGTAAGAACCATCCAGATTTTTACCTAACATAAAATCTCTTAACATTTGTGTACTAGCAAAACTAACGTTAAAATCACCTTGTGACGCGGGATATCTTATATTCGTATTACTTCCTATAGGCATATTAAATCTTTCTTAATAAATAGATTAGATTCCAATTTCTATTATCCTACGGGACCGTTAGCTTGGAATGTTTTATTAATTAGGTTTTGGATAAATCCTGTGCTCTCCATAGCTCTTTCTACTTGACTAGCACTTAATTTCATATTTGATAGTTGACCATCTAAAGACATGGTTAGTGGTTTATCAAAAGAAACTCTAACATTAATCGTATCTGTATTTCTACCTCCCATATTATTTGTAGTCATCAAGTTAGACATATTGGAAATACGGTTGGTGGTTTCTTGGAATAGATTCGTGCCCCCAACAATTGTATCCTTAGGATTGGTTGCTAGGGATAGGGAACCTTCAGAAAATCTTCTTAAATCACCCCCCGGTCTAATCACAAAATCATTAGCATTAGATGGGTTATCAAGTTCATCTAATTCAGCCATTTGTGCTGGGTCTAAAAAAGCATCTGATTGTACAAATCCTTTTATACCTTGCATTAAATTATCATCTATTAGTCCAGAAAGTTCTCCTTGGACTAACTCCTTATTAGCCAATGCTAATTCTTTTGCTGTTATACCAAAAGCTCCTGATGCTGCTGCTTCAGTTAAAATATTTTGTATTTGTGCTACTTCAGCGTTTATAGATTGAGAAATTGTATATTGGTCATCTAAGGTTTTATTCATCTGTTCATCCACACTTAGTTGTTCTTTTGACGATTGTTCTTGTATTTTGGTGAGAAGACTTGTGTCTTGTCTCATTCTTTCTTCCAAATCGTCAAAATTAATTGTTTCGTCACCTAGAGTTAGTTGGAACTCACCACCTTCCCCTATATCAGCCATAGAGGCGATTAATTCTCTATCTTTTTCGTTTAATCCCGCAAATTGACCTAATTCAGTTATAGCTGCAGTACGTTTTTTGGCTTTAATAGCTGAGTTTGCTAGGTCTTGGAAACTCATCCCCATCGCTTCAGCTTGTGCTTTTAACCTCATCCTTGATTCCGGAGAACCAATTTCAAATTGACCGGTTTCATTATTAAACTGAACTGCGGATTCAGCAGTTTCTACTATAGCATCTTTTAAACCCTCTACATCATTTTGAGCCATATACATTAACTGGAATGGGTCTAACATTTCATTAGCTGCACCTCCAATCATTTGTAATTCAGCAGCTAACTCTACAGCGGCTTCTGGACTATATAATTTATCTGCTAAAGATATAACTTCACCAAAGTTTAATCCAAGTATTTGTGATTCCGCGACCATTTTCGCAAGACCATCAACACCATTTTTAAAACCATAAGTGTTAATTTTCTCAATCTCTTTTGTTACTGCGGGTAAGAATTTAGAGGTTACAGCACCTAAACTTTGTGCACCTTGTATTGCGTCAACTGTAGACTCAGCTGCAGCTTGGGTCCCCATACCTATTTTATCAAATTCAGCGACAAGTTGACCTGCATCTAAACCTTCATATAAAAATTCTAATTTTGTTAAATCTGCGAGTGCAGAAGGTGGTATTGCGATATTTCTTCCCAATTCTTGTACAGTGGAACTTAAAACTTCAAAAGCGTCATTTGCTGTAAGAGCGAATCCTTCAAATTCTTGTGCAGCATAAACAGTAGTAGCTACAAAATCATCCATCAACCCACCACCAACACCAAAGGATTTGACTATATTTTGTCGAATTTCATCCGTTAGTGTTAGGATATCAATTACATCTGCAAAAGCTTCTTGTCTTTTTTGGATAATACCCCCGGTAGCCAGATTACCATACCTATAGATGTCTTCTACAGCCATGTCCATGGCTTTCCTTTCTTTAGCCATGTTTTCCAACATCCCTTTCATCCCTACTCCTATAGTTTCACCACCAGATGAAGTACCCCTATCTAAACTAGTTCTAGAACTTTCCGCACTTACATATGCTCTTAAATCAGCTTCGGTCTCAAACCCATAAAATTCATTACCGTTTACATCAGTATATTTTTTTGGTCCTGCCATAATAAGTCTTTTTATAATAAATAGCTAGAATGTCTATTTTCGTTTGTTTTTAGCTTTTTCAGCCATTTCATTCTTTTTTTCAAACTCTTTTAGGAGCATGTCCAAGTAAAATTTTCTTTCGAAAATGGGTAAATTCATAATGTCACGGTGACTAAAGTTGAGGTATTTGGATAGGTAGTAAATCTCTTGCAAAAGCGCATTCCTATATGCCGAAGAAAGGACGAAAAAAAGACAAACCAAAAGAAATGGTGAATTTCACTTCTGCTCCTGAAGGTGCGGTAGCAACTCTATTAAGTTCTAAACCAGGTTCGGCATCTTTAAGAAAACTTCGTATTAATTGTGAGTCTTTTATAGGTAGCATTTGGATTTCTCTTGCGATATTCATTTTATCTCTATCACCATCAATTTCCATTAGACACATTTCTAATCTTTTAGTTACAGTAGGTTTTATTTTCATTTCACCATAACTCTTTTCCATGTCTTGTAATGTCTTTTCATCTGTAGGTGTTAAAAGACGTAATTTTACTGTTTTTTTGGAAACAAAAAGTTGTAAGGAAAACTCTCCTTTATCGTCAGGTTTAATATCTAATTCTTTCGTTTTTACAACTGAAAGGTCAATAGGGTGTTTAAACTCTTTTCCAGTAGATGGGTCAGTCAAAGTAAATTCATATGAAGTACCAAAAGCTGTATTTCTTAAAAAGATAAAAACAGCTTGTTTATCACACTCTGCGAGTTCTGTTGGGTCTATATCTTTATCTAAAATTTTAGACCTTAACAACGTGTCCATCACCTCACCTGAATTTATTAGGCCTGGAGAAGTTAATATGTTTTCATCTACCGCTGTTAAATAACTTACTTTTAAAGCTTTTTTCTTATTTTTGTAGAAAATTCCTTTTGACGGTAACTCGATAAGGTCATAAGGTATCTGAGGTTCCATGTGTGAATGTGACGCGTTTTCCATTTTTATTTGTCTATAAAGTTTATATTACTATTTCTAATAATATACAATATAAGTATTAAGTGAATAAAAATTTAAGAATTTTATATAAATAGCAAATAAAAATCCCCAATAAAGGGGATTAGTATTTTTTAAAGTAGAGTATAAATTAGTAAACTAACACACATCTATCAGGTCTTAGCGTAGCCGATATATTCGCTAATCCTTCATCACTGTATGATAAGTCGTTGAAGTTTACGTCAGTTAAGAATGTTCCTTGTAAAATCCATTTTTCTACAACTACACCCGTCGGGTCTAACATTTCTAAATCAATATTCTTTTTATATCCTGCTGCGTAACCCATTCTTCCTGTTACAGATTCAGCATGTAATCTAACCCATTCCATCAATGCTTGAGCTGCTGATGGACCAATAGGGTCTCTAAATGTCACATTGATTGTGTTCCACACAAATCTACCAGCAACATATGTTGATGTGTTAAGGAATGGTATCTCCACTGAATTAATTGTAACTTGTGGTCTAGAAGTACTTTCTACGTACCATTCATTAATGCCTAAAGATGAATCGAATCTTAGGACGAACCTATTCTTTTTCTTCGGTTCATACGGTACAGGCATTTTCATTAATAAATCGGCCATTTTTCTATTTTTTTTCTTGTTCTTTTATTTGTTAATAAATATCTCTTAAATGAAATATTGACTTATACATATATAAATATACAGTTATAGTAAAATGTGAGCATGCTAGCTTTTTTCTACAACTATTCTATTTAAGCCTTTATCTGATGTATCATATATAATAAAATCAACTTCAGGATATCTAGCATTTAATTCTTCTTCTATATATTCTATAACAGCTTCTATATTCTTTTTATCATCATCACTAAAACCTATGGTTAATCTACCATATTGATTATTAGTTAACTTACTAGCTCCATCTACAACTCGTTTAACATAATCGTTTAGAGCTATTTTTTTACCTATTTCAGGATATTGAGCAGACGCTGTGTTTGGGTGTTTACTTAAAAATTCATCAGAAGAGACAGGCATATAGTTATTTTCACCTAAATAGAACTCTATAATATCATAATCAGTAAGATTTTTTTTAGATGGGTATTTCATTCTAATATTCTCTACCATTTTATCTTTTTCTTCTTCAGAAAAAGACATGTCGATAATAATTTTAACTCCTTCTTTTAGTGTGATAGGTGAATTTCCTCTAGCTGTTATAATCGAGAATGGGCTAACACTAATTAAAGACTCTTTAAATTTTAAAAAACTAGGACCAAATTTCTTAGTTTTTATAGCCTCTATGGTATCTTTTAAAAACCCTTCATGGTCCCTAAACTCCTCAAAAGAGTCTTCCCTCATTTTATAGTTAGGATTGTCTCTAATGGTAGCAAATTCTTCTGTAGAGACTCTTATAGGTTCCCAATCATTACCCACCTTTTTATCTACTTTAATTTTAGTAGGCATAAAAAGAATATTATCATCCCAATCAAAAGAATAACCTTTAATTATATTATCTGGAACTATTTCTCCAATTTCTCGTATTATATTATATACCGTACTATTCAAAATAACTTAATCTTTTTATATAAATATCTTTGGTTTTTAATTAAAAATTTATTATCTTTGTAGTATAAAACAACACACAAAATAAAACATATGAAAAATACCATCCTACTACTTACTTTAATTTTTACTACTCTAACTTCTTTTTCTCAAAACAGGTTGGATAGTTTAATATTAGATGAGGTTAATAAATATAGAAATTGTAGAGGTTTAAGTGAAATAGTGTGGGATGATTCTGTTTATGTGGGTTCTTATGGACATACCGAATACATGACTAAAGTAGGTGATATAACACACTATGAAGAAGAATACGTTAAAGGACATACTAATAAATCTTTAACTGAAAGAATTTCATCTACTTCTTACCCTGATGACGTTTTAATAGTAAATGTAATGGAAAATTTAGGGTTATTAACTACCGCGAAAGGTGATAAAATTAAAAGAAGTGATGAAGAATTAGCGGTAATTATTGTAAAAATGTGGGACGAATCTCCTACACATAATAGAATATTAAATATGAAACCTATGTTGAGTGATGTGAATAGTAAAGGTGTAATGAGAGGTGCTGTTTCCACCATTAAAACTAATTATAGAAAAGAAGAAAAGTGGAAAAATAGAAAAAACCCTTGGGTTTATGTAACATTAAATTTTGTTGAATCGTATTAAAAAAAAGACTATGGAATATATTTTAGGTTATTTATTATTATCAATGATTATTATGGTTATCTTTATAGAGATAAACAAAAAAACACTCTATAACCAATATTTAGAGTTGGAGGAGGAGTATAAAAGAAAACCTTCTAACGGATGGTTTACTTTCTATTTATTAACTCATTTTTTAAAAGCTCCGTTTCTTTGTCCAATGATATTATTACTTATATTGGGTAATGGTGGAAAAATTATAGAATAAAAAAAAGGTCCTTATGGACCTTTTTTATTTTATAAAGTAAATGTTTTAATAAACTTCACCTTTTCTAGCTTTACCCGTTAAATCGTCATCATAAGCCCCGATAACATCGTGTTTGAAGTGATGTCCATCATATGATTCATCATCAGCTCCGTCTCCAGGTTCAAACATCCCCATTTCTTTAAATTCATCTATTTCTTCATCTCCTTCCATTAATTCATCATCAATGTCTTCTAATGCTTCTGGTTCATCTACTTCAGGATAAGGTAGTGGTTTACTTACATCATCGTAACTTCTAGCTGCTCTTTGGTCTCTACCACTCCCTATAAGTTCTGCAGAATAAGTCATAAAATTATTTAACTTAACTAAAGTATTCATAATTTGTTTTCTAGTTCTTGAGTCTTTAACATATGAGTATGCTCTTTTAACATTATCT
>MDSZ01178596.1_pt1 | contig 22528 bp, 16 predicted proteins | sample 811201 | NCBI WGS metagenome assembly MDSZ01 (sample SAMN05326647, study PRJNA326480) | marine metagenome | isolation source: seawater | place: Indian Ocean: North | collected 2010 | reverse complement strand
CTCTCTTTTCCTCTCTTTCGCTTGGTGAGCTTGCACCGATCCAATTTCTTTCGAATGGATTATACGTACGGATTATACGTACGGATTATAGGTAGTAGTGTTATTCCTCATCAAATTCATTAACCATCGTGTTCTTTTCTACCGACGCGCGCGCAGTATTTTGGCAAGTTCAAACCAGACTCTGGTGGATTCGACGGCAAGTTTAAGACGTACTTGCCGAAAGCGGTTCCGATCGCGACGAAACACGCGTGTGGTTACGCATCTGTTCAGCCATTGCAAGACGCGTACGGGGAGCAAAAAGCGCACGACTTTGCGGCTTTGTATTCTTACCCCAACAAAGTCTCGTTCGACGGATGGTTGGAAGATTATAAAAACTCTGAATTACCAGAATTAAGGCACCAGCTGTTAGATGGCACGGTGACATCTTTTTATTCCATGGCTGGAGAAGATGTCGATTACGACGCGTTGACGCACTACGTCGCCACGAACAAAAAGTTCGCGAGCGCCGAGGCGAAGGAAGATTTTCTAACCAACTACGCGTCGAAAATCCACGACATCGTCTCACAATTCGACGGCCACGTCATCAAAGGCGGTCCGTTTACCCCCGAACAGCGAGAAGGGTTTCACCAAGAAAACGCCGACGACATCCAACTCACCATTTTGATTGGTTTCCCGAGCGCGGATAAAAGACAAGCTTTCCACGACGCGCAAGTCGAGAACGGCATGGCAGATTGTCGCGAGAGAACATTAGTCGGACCCTTGTATTACATGGACGCGCTGCCAAAAGACCATCCCGCGTTTGTTTCCGGGTGTCCTTTTGAGAGGAAGACGATGTTATGAATACTTTTTTAATTCTAGTGGATCATCAAAAGTGCATCGTACCTAACTACATTTTACATGCGTACTAAAAAGATTGGTTCAACATTTTGTGGGTCCCCTTTTCACTTTTGCTGCGTATCTTTTCTCTTCATACTTTCAGACCCCATTACTTTTGTCATTGAGATAAAGTAGACCGACGACCTCAACATGTTGCACGCATCAACGGGGTCTTCGCTCTTCTCAATAATGCGTGGGTGTTCCAGAATGTCGAGGAGCGTTTCATTCGCGTCTTCGTCTTCGTCTTCTTCTGCGCGTGTCAGACAGCGGAGAGGCGATTGGACAACGGTGCGCGTCCACGCGCAACAAGAGGGAAATTCCGACGCCGACGACGGGACGACGAGCGACTTCAAAGCGAAATTCAAATCGTTCGCGAAAGAGATGAACGTCACGGACCCGAACGATTTAGTGGACATGAAACCAGGGGCATTCGTGACGCCGAAAGATCCAAATCCGGCGAAAAATCAAATACGAGAAGACGAACAACGAGCGCTAAACGTGGCGACGAGCACGGACTTTACCAAGGCGATGTTAGGAGTGACGGTCGGGTTGTTAGTTTTGTATTTACTCATCGGACCGCCGCCGATAGAGCCGCCTTTGTATAACGAAGTGTGATTATGACGATGCAGCAGTTCTCTCCCTCTCTCCCTGTGTGTGTGTGTGTGTGTGTGTATGTATGTAGCGTTTAATACGAATAGCCTTAAATTTTAATACACGTACTACATATATAAAAATACATCTCGTAACGATAGCTTCGAGCATCGTCCGGTTTCATTTCGTCAATCAACCGCTGTACTCGCCTTCTTCAATTTCCGGCTTAGCAATATTCTTCGTCGTCCCTTTACTTCCTCTTCTGTTCTTCTTCTCTTCGTATCTCTCGTTCACCTTCTCTTCGAACTTACTCTTCACGTCCTCTTCTATGCTTCGCCTCAACTTTGCCACTGCTTCTTGTTTCAATGCGTTCTTCTCTATGTTCCTCGATCCGCCGAGCGCGTTGCGGACAAACCTAGACGCGACACGACTGTTCGCGCGAGGGATTTCCCCTTCCTCTCGCAACCGTTTATTACTCATCTCATCTTTTTTCTCCTCTTTAATCTCTCCGTCTTCTCGTCGTTCCTTCTCCGTTCGTTTCTTCGTCTCTTCGACTTTCCTCTTGTACGCTTCTAACCGTTTTCGTTCCTTCCGTAAGCCTTCGTGTTTGTCAGCGTCGATGCCTTTGGTTTTCAACAGCGCCGCGAAGGCTATCAGCCCAATCTCCAGGTGTTCGAGCTTGCGTTTCGCGTTCGTCAAGGACGCCGACGCCGACGTCGTCGTCGTCGTCGTCCCCTCGTCGTCGTCCAACACAACCCGGGGCTCTTCCGCAAGTGCGGTTTCCAATCGCTCTAAAAGCGCATCCATGCGTCCCACCTTTGCCTTCGCCTCCGTTGTTCCGGCCTCTTCCTCGTCGTCGTCGTCGTCCACCGAAGAAAACCTCTTCTTCTTCTTCTTCTTCTTCTTCTCCTCGTCGTCCTTTCTTCTCGACTGGTGGTGGTGGTGGTGGTCTCGTCGCGCGACAAAGGTGTTTTCGCCCCCACCCAAAAAAGACATTTTTATTACGACAAAAAGTATAAACTCATCTCACTCGTAATGCGTTTTGTGCTCTTCCATTTTTTTATTAGGGTTTAGGGTTTTCATCTTTTTGTTTTTTTGGACAGTGTTGTTTTCGAAGAAGTCAAAAAAAATTCTTTTGGTGACGCGACGAAAGACAGAGACATCGTTGGAGAAAAGGTGACAAAAGAGAGGACTATTTTTAGAAAAAGTGGACTCGAAAAAAGCACAAAAAAAAAACGCTCTCGTCATCAGTTTTTGGATATCGACGAGAGAGACGACGCCCTTGTTGTATATATACATCGAGACGAGACCAACTTTATTAAAACACCTACACGCGCATCATCATCATCATCGTCGTCGTCGTCATGTCGTCGAGAACACCACCACCAACAACAACGACGACGACGAAAAAGAAACGAAGAACGCTCGTCGGGTACCAACACTTCACGCGGACGAACCCGCGGTCGGATCTGTTCCCCATCGCGCGATTCCATTCCATCGAATTTTTCTGTCGAGACGCGAAAACGACCGCGAACCGATTTGCCGTCGCGCTGGGCATGAACGCGTGCGGCAAGAACGACGAAACGACCGGGAATAAAACGTTCAACTCGTACGCCATGAAAAGCCACGAACTGGTGTTCGCGTTTACGGCGCCGGCGAGGACGGAGGAAGGCGGGTTCAGGAGAGATGTGCAAGGCAACCTGGAGCTGGTCGAAGAAGACAAGGAAATAGAAGAAGAAAAAAGGCGCGCGAGACAGTTCGTCGACAAACACGGTCTGGCGGTAAAACGAGTGTGTCTGAGAGTAGAAAACTGTAAAGAAGCGTTCGAAGTGAGCACGAAAAATGGAGCAGTGGCCATTCACGAACCGAGAACGTTGAAGAATAGAAAAGATGGACGAGAAGCGACCGTGGCGGAAGTGGCGCTGTACGGAGACGTGGAGTTGAGGTTTGTGGAGGATACGACGACGCATTTAGACGCAGACGAGACGTATAGATATTTGGATTACGACGCGGTAGAACAAAATGAGAACAGTGAAAAGAGAAATTACGGTTTGAAGCGATTGGACCATTGCGTAGGGAACGTGTGCGATTTAATCGAAACCGTGGAATACATCGAGAAGATGTTAGGATTCCACGAGTTTGCCGAATTCGTCGCCGCGGATGTTGGGACCGTCGATTCTGGGTTGAACTCCATGGTTTTAGCCAATAACGACGAGTTTGTTCTGCTTCCAATAAACGAACCGACGTTTGGAACTCGACGCAAATCGCAAATTCAGACGTATTTAGAAGCCAACAACGGCCCGGGTGTTCAACATTTGGCATTGAAAACGGACGATATCATTCGCACCGTCACGGAAATGAAGAAGTATTCCGGCATGTTTGGTGGGTTTGATTTTCAACCTCCCGCGAGTGAGAAATATTACCAAAACTTGAAAGAAAAAATCGGCGACGCATTGACAGATGAAACTTTGAAAGAGTGCGAGCGCTTAGGTTTGTTGGTGGATAAAGATGACCAAGGCGTGTTGATTCAGATTTTCACGAAACCGTTGACGGATAGACCGACGATATTCATCGAGATTATCCAACGCATCGGATGCGAATATCCGAAAGAAGAGAAAAAAGAACAAGCCGCTGGGTGTGGGGGATTCGGAAAGGGCAACTTTGCCGAGTTGTTCAAGAGCATTGAAAACTACGAAAAGAGTTTGGAAGAGGCGAAGAATCAAGCGCCGGCGGCCACGTAATCATCAACACAGTCATACTACTAGTACTACTATTTCTTACTTTAATTATTAACACTATGCTACTTACGCTGTAATTTATATATGTATATATATATATACACACATACTTTTCTGCGCGCGCATGCTGCTTAACTAGAATCTGCTACAAAGAAATTATGCGAACGGATTATACCCGGCTGAATTTTGAGGAGGAGGAGGACGATTCTGCGTTGTCGGCATAGCCGGCATGGCCGGCATGACTGGTTGGGCCACCGGTTGTTTTGAAGGAGGCGCCGAGACACCAGTCATGCCACCAAACATAGCAAAAGGATCCGCTTGTTGTTGTTGTTGTTGTTGCTGCTGCTGAGGAGGAGGAGGAGGAGAAGAAAAAGGATTTTGAGTTGTCGTTGGCATAGCCGGCATGGCCGGCATGGCTGGAATAGCCGGCATGGCTGGCATGACTGGTTGGACCACCGATTGTTTTGGAGGAGGCGCCGAGACACCAGTCATGCTGCCAAACATAGCAAAAGGATCCGCTTGTTGTTGTTGTTGTTGCTGCTGCTGCTGTGAAGTAGGAGGAAGTGGAGGAGGAGGAGCGCTCTGCTGCTGCGCTGAGATGCCTAATCCAGGCATTTGTGGCATACCAGGCATTGCAGGCATATTTATTGGCGCTGATGCAGCGACTACTGGAGCAGGTGCCACGGGTTGTGTCCAAAAGTCATCGTCCAACATCGCGCGGCCGCCCACATTTCCTCCTATCGTATCGTTTTGTTGTTGTTCTTGTTGAGGTGACGGTTGCTGTTGTTGCTGTTGCTGTTGAAACGGCACTACGTTTGCCACTCTTGGTGGCGGTCGCAGTGCGAAGTTTTGGTTAAATTCAGACTCCCCCGTTTGTACCTGCCCTTCGGTGTCGAATAAGGATGTAATTGTCTTCGACGTTTCAGGAGGAGGATTATTGGTTTGTTCCGCTGCGTTAAAACTAATCTCGTTTCGTGGGGGCGAAAATGACGGCGGCGACGCGAACGAGCTCCAGTTTACTGTCGCGTTGTCTTTTTCTTGGTCTTGTTGTTGTTGCTGCTCCGCATTATTATTCGTTTCGTCTTCAAACAACCCGCCAAATAAATCTGGCGACTTCTCTCGATGTGCATTTGGTATCGCGTCGTCCCTTGTTCCCATCGTCGTCGACGCGTGTCCTCCTCCTTCATCTTCCATCCAAATCTTATCTAATAACGCCGCTTTCACGAACCCTTTTATCTTACTCGTCTCGTTGCTCTCCGGTTTCGGAAATTTCAACTCGTCGTACTTGGCGAAATATTTCCTTTTCGCGTTTTCGTTCCCTCCTCCGTTGACGAACGCGTCTACCTCTTCCGGCGTAAACGTACTCGCACTCACACTCTTCACTCGAAATCCAAATTCTCTGTATACCCCAGCGCATCGCGTGCATATGAAGATCGAAAAGTTCACGCACGCGTATTGCGGCGCCAGCGACCCTGGGCCGGAGCACGTCAAACACGTCTTGTTTTCCTGCATTTTCCTCGCCCGTTTGATCGCCTCCTCGCATTTCTCGTTTTGGACTTTCTTGCTCGTCAACGACGAGATCTTCGTTTTGTCCCATTGGTGGTGCGTCGTCGTGGACGAGCCTACCCGCGTTTCTCCCGCCATCGTTGTTCGTATTCACCAACAACGCTTCTTTATTAACTTCTTCTTCTTCTTCTTCTTCTCGGACGACGACTCGAAGTGAGCGTTTTATGCGAGTCTCTCCTCCAAAAGAGAGAGAGAGAGTCAAAGTCCAAAACGAATTTAAGAAGAGAGGAATACTACTACTCTTTCTTAACTGTCTCAAAAGTGTGTCGTCCCATTAGTGTTTCGTCGAAATACTACTCTCACTTTTAAAGAAAAACGTCTTCCACAAAAAAATACAAAGCCTCCAGTTTAGGGTTTCAAAACACATATCCATCTTCTCTTCTTTTTTTTTTTAATTTTTAGTTTTGGCGGGAAACTTGAAAAAAATTCAAAATTTTGCTTCTCTCTCTCGACTTTTAGTAGTAGTAGTACGTCCAAAAGAAGAAGAAGAAGCGCTTTCCTTTGACGGACTTTGAACGCTTTCCGGACGACGACGACGACGTAAACGACGACTTTGAGGAAAGAGAGGCACGAGACGAAGGCAAATGGCGGCGGCGGCGACGACGGAGACGACGACGACCTGCCCGATGCTCCCGGGGGGTGACGGTGGTGGCGCGCCTTCTTTTCCTGTGGGAGGAGGAGGCCAAGACAACGCCCCGCCCGTCGGACATCTCCGTCGAATCGAACTCGAGAATTTCAAGTCGTATAAAGGCAAACAAGTGATCGGCCCGTTCAAGAAGTTCACGTCGATCGTCGGACCGAACGGGTCGGGGAAGTCGAACTTGATGGACGCGATTTCGTTCGTGCTGGGAGTGCAATCCGCGCAGCTGAGAGGAACGACGCTGAGGGATTTGGTGTACGCGTACGACGTGCAAGATTCGAAAGAGAAGAGAAGCGCGAGCGTGAGTTTGATTTACGCGTTGAACGAGAACGGCGATGAGGAAGAGGAGGACGACGAGGAAGAGGACGAAGAAGAAGAGGAGGAGAATCCGAGCAACAAAAAGCAGAAGAAAGAGAGGAAAGAGGTGAGGTTTTCGCGAACGATTTCAAATTCCGGGTCGTCGGATTATAAAATCGATAACAAGACGGTCACCTTCGACCAGTACGCCGATAAATTGAAACAGTTTGGCATTCTAGTCAAAGCGAGGAATTTCTTGGTCTTTCAAGGAGACATCGAAGCCGTGGCACAGAAATCGCCGAAAGATTTGACGCAGTTGTTCGAACAATTGAGCGGAAGCGACGAGTTGAAACAGGCGTACAACGACGCCCAGTTGAAAGTGAAAGAAGCGGAGGAGGAAAACGCGGTTGTATTTGGGAAGAAGAAGACGCTGATGAGTCAAAGGAAGCAGATTAAAGAACAAAAAGATGAGGCTGAAAAACACGTAAAATTGGTGAACGAGTTGAAGGAATTGAAGACGGATCGAGCGATGATGAAGTTGTTTCACCTGGACGAAGGCATTCGGACGATGCAAGGGGAAAAATTGAAGATTGTGAAAAGTCGAGACGCGCACGACGAGAAGAACGAGGCGAATAAAGTCGAATTGGAGGAGAAGAAAAAAACGAAAGCTCAATTAGCGAAAGGTGCTTTGGTAGCGGAGAAGAAAATGAGTAAATTGAGAGAAGAATTGTCGAAAGCGACGCCGAAAATGGTAAAATCGAACGAGAGTTTGCAAAGGAACAAGAAGAAATTGCAGTTGCTGCAAACAAACTTGGAAAAGACGAAGGAAGACAAAGATTCTCGGTCGCAAGACGTGGCAAAGTTGGAGAAACAGTTGAAGGAGGTGAACGACGCGGAAAGGTTTTACGATGCCGATCAGTTGAAGAAAGCGGAGAAGAGGTCGAAAGTAGAATTGACTGACGCGCAACGCGAAGAGTTTAATCAGAAAAAAGCCGAAGCCGGTTCGAAGACGTTTAAATTCAAACGCGAACGCGACGCGACGGAAAACAGAGCGAACGTGGATAAAGGCACGTTGGAGCGTTTAGAAGGTAAAATCGCGCAGTTGGAGAAACGCAAATCGTTCTTGAAAGAAAACGAAAAGTCGCAAAAGGATCGATTGAAAGAGGTGGGCGAAAAAGTGAAATTGGCAGAGTCCGATTTCAAGGCGCAAGACGCCAAGATTAAGATTTTAGCGGACGAGAAACGATCGACGAGAGCAAAAGCGGAACACTATCAAACGCAAATCGACGCGTTGACCGAGAAGTTGCGAAGCGCGAAGGCGATGCGAAAAGAAAACGAACGCGAAACGAAAGCGACGGAAGCGATCGCGTCCATGAGATCGCTCTTTGCCGGGTGTCGCGGGAGAGTCACGGACTTGATTAAAGTGTCGAATAAGAAGTACGAGTTAGCCGTGATCACGGCGTTAGGCCGAAGCGCGGATGCGGTGGTTGTGGACGATCGAGAATCCGCGAAGGAGTGTATTCAGTACTTGAAAGAGCAACGCGTCCCGGCGATGGAGTTTATTCCTTTGAAAGACATCAAGACGATGTCTGAGAACAACGAACGCTTGCGCGAATTAGGCGGTACTGCGAAATTAGTCATCGATGTCGTCAGCTACGATAACGCGTACCACAGAGCTATGTTACACTCTTTGGGCGATTGCGTCGTGTGCGATACACACGCCGAAGCGAAGAGACTCGCGTACGATAAGAACAAGAAGAACGCCGGCGCACTATTAAAAGTTGTCTCTTTAGACGGTACGAGCATCGACAAAGCCGGTAAACTTACCGGTGGGAGCTCTCAAGGATTGGCTGATAAAGCGAACAGATTCACGAGAGCAGATATCGATACGTGGCGTAAAGAAAAAGAGAAGTTAGAAACGGAAATGTTAAAGTTGAAATCGGTGCAGCAAATCATAAACGAGGAGAGCTCGGTGCACTCGCAAAAACAACGACACGAACGCGATATGGCGAATTTAAAGGAAGATTACAAAGACGTCGAAGCAAAAGTAAAACGGTTTCAAGACGAAATGACCTCGATTGGGGACGCGTTGGATCCGTTAATTCCCGAACGCGTGGCGACGGAGAAGTCTATCAAAGTGTTCGAGGCGAAAGTTGTCGAGTTGGATGCGAAAATCCATGACATTCATGACGAAATCTACGCCGAGTTTTCCAAACGCGTCGGTGTTAAAAATATTCGCGAACACGAAGAAGAACGAGAAACGAGACGAAAGAAACAAGCGGAAGCCAAAGCGGAGTTTGCGTCGCAACGAGCGCGACTCGTGGAATTGCTCGATTACGAAAAATCCCGCGACAATGACGCCGCCATCAAGCGCCACGAGAAAGACATCCAAAAGTGCGAGAAGGAAATCGAAGCATTGGAAACAGAGTTGGAAAAGACCAATCAAAGCACGGCAGAGAAGAAAACGCAGTTGAAAGAGCTGGACGGAGAGTTGAAACGCGCGAAAGATGATGCGAGAAACGTCGAACGTGAATTGCAATCTTTGAAAGAGCTCAACGCGGAAGCAAACGACGAACGCGAACGGTTTTCGAGATTGATCAACGCGAAGAATAACCACCTGGACGCTTTAAGAGGCTCGAGATTGGATGTTTTGAAAAATGCGAGCATGGAGTTGTTGGATATTCCACGAGTGGCTCAACTCGCCGCCGGGTCTGGTGCAAAAACGAAGAAGAGTTCGTCTCGAAAGAGAAAGAGTTCCAGCGACGACGAGGAAGAAAATGAAGAAGAAGACGCTATGGACGTGGACGCGCCGAAAGGCGAGTACGATACGGACGAAAATTACGCCGTAGACTACTCCAACTTGAAACCCGAGTTGCGCTTAGCCAGCGATCAGGCGCAAAGAGACCGTCTGGACGCGGAAATGCGCGACGAGTGTAACGAACGTGCTGCGACTTTGGAAAAACTCGAGCCGAACATGAAAGCACTCGAACAGTACGATCAAATTCTTGAAAAGGAGAAGCGACAAGCGACTGAGATTGAAAATGCTCGAGAAAAATTGAACGCGTGTCAAATATCATTCCAAGAGATTGGGGAAACGAGAAGTGCTCGATTTAGAGGCGCATTTGAGCATGTCGAGAAGAGAATCTCAGAGACGTACCAAGAGTTGACGAAAGGCGCCGCGCATCCAACGGGAGGTCAAGCGTTCTTGACGCTCGAAAATTCCGATGAACCGTTCTTGGGTGGCGTCAATTTCACTGCCATGCCTCCGTCCAAGCGATACCGCGAGATGGAGATGTTATCAGGCGGCGAGAAAACCATCGCTGCTTTGGCATTGCTCTTCGCGATTCACTCCTATCGCGCGTCGCCGTTTTTCGTCTTGGACGAAGTCGACGCGGCCTTGGATAAGTCGAACGTCGAGAAAATGGCCAGATTTGTCCGGTCGAAATCGTTAGGCAAGGATGGGACGCAATCGATCGTCATTTCGCTCAAGGACAACTTTTACGACAAGGCGGAATCGTTAGTCGGCGTCTCGAGAGACCAACGAGAGGCGTGCTCGAAGGTGTTGACGTTTGATTTGACTCAGTTCGCCGAGACTGCTTAAGTTATGGGGTAAAAATAACGAAAGCAACTGTGACACATACGCACATACACAAGAAAGCTGAAAAGAGAGAAACACAAATGTAATACCGATTAAATACCACATGTTGAACTACATACTTACTATGGAAATTTGAAATCATCAACTTAAAAAATCAATCGCGAACGTCGTTTGGCTATTATTCTATTTTTTTCCACCATCAAACGGGTTCGGCAAACTCTCCTTGAATTTATCAAACGTACTCTGGTTCGGTAAACTCTCTTTGAATTTATCAAACGTACCCTTTACCGCCCCGACGCCTTTACTCATCTGACTGGTCGCCGCGTACGCGTTATAGAAAGTGTTCTGAATGTCTTCGCCTTCCGGTCTTCGTTGCATCGCGCCGACTTGACTAAACTTTCCATCTTTATCTTTCATTAAAATTCTCCACGGCGTCCCACTCGGCGCACCACCCAAAACGCATTTAAATATAGCACCACCACCATTCTGTCCGAACACTTTATTCTCAATTTGTAACGGCAAATACGAATACACTACCGAAAATTGATTCTTAAACTTATCTTGATCTGAAATCGAATCCACGTCCTTCCCGCTCGCGATGACTTCCGACTTATAAATATCTCCTCCATCTCCGGCGTGCATCCATTCCGCATTCACTAAAACAATCGCTCTCGAAGGGTTTATCTTTTTCGTCAGCTTTATAGCTTCTCCAATTTCCTCTTCTCCGAACCCAACCAAATATATCGCCCCCGTTTTCTCGCTCGCGATGAAATCTACTTCACCATCCAACGCTTCCATCAGCGAGAACGTTTCCACTCGACCATTCTTTTGTTTACTCTTCTTTGCTGCTTCTCCATCTGCATAGATCACGCTCGTCATATCTTCATCAAAAACTAGAGCTAAAGCCATCTCCGAGGTCGATTCTGCGCCATCATCCATTACCGGCAATTCCACGCACAAAAATTGGCCTCTTTTTGACACTTGTTTTCGCATCGCTCGTTTTTTATTGCTCTTTTTCTTCTTTCCATCGGAAACGAGACGTTCGATGGCGGTCGACGCTTGCGAAAAAGCTTCGTCTTTAGAGTTCGGCGGGTCGTATATGCCGTCTCCCAGGGCCATGGCTTTTATTGTTGTTGTTGTTGTTGTTGTTGTTGTTGTTTTCGCATTGCGCGCGTTCGCGTATCTACTTCTCAATCCTCGTCTCTGCCCCCGTAAGTGGATAATGCGCCGACGACGCGAACACAATTGATGCACTCCACCGGAGGATGTTGGACGAGATGCAGAGAGGAAAGACGCGAACGCAAACATCATCACCGGAGGTACGGAGGATTTCGAGACGACGGCGCAGACACAGGCAAAACAAAAGCAGCGGAGTGGCCCTGGACGACTCTCTTTTCGCCCGTCTCCACACAAAATCGAACGTAAAAATTTTACTAATTAAGTGCGGGGAATTTAAGTGGAGATTTTTTCTTCCTGTGTTCTCTTCTATTCGGTCGTGTAGAACGCGCTTCGCGGACGACCTCTGTCTCTCTACATATATATATATATTTCTTCTATCTCCCTTCCTTCGCGACGTTCACTGGATTCGTCGGATCTTTCTTCCACATTTTACTCAGCAACTCGTCGTACTGACTCTTCTTCAACCCAGGTCTTTCCTCTTTCAACGTCGGCAGTTCTCTCTCCTCGAAGGCTTTATACGCCGCTTTCATCGACACCGGTTGCTGTTTCTTCGCGATGTCCAATCCAGTCAATTCTTTGACCGCTTTATCGATGGTGCCTGAATTTTTGGCATCTTCGGCGGCGGCCGATTGCGCGCGTTCTCTGTTTGTGTTTTCGATTTGGTCGACGTCGACGTAGGTCTCCGCTTCTTTCTTCGCCGCAAACTTTGCTTTTAATCTCGCCTTGGCATCCATCGCTTTATTTTGTTCGATTTCGAATTTTGTCAGCTTTTTATTCCCCGAAGAAGACGTCTTCTTTTTCCCCAGATTCGCCATCTCTTCTTCCTCTAACTTTGCCAATCGTCTGTTCTCTGCTTTCCGAGCGGCAGCCGCGTCGTCGCGTTCCATCGCCTCGTCTCTTTTTTTGTCTCTTTTCGTGCTTGGATTTTCGAATCCCTCGTATCTCGCATCTTCCGCTGCTTTCTTGGCTTTTTGCGCCGCCAACGAGGCTTTGTCCGCTTCTCGATTGGCTTTGGCCTCTCTGCGGATGTGCGCCGTACCGCCCATCGTCGACCAATCGTCGTCGTCGTGCCCTCGAAAGGTTGGTGCTTTATGTAATACTACTATTATTTCTAACGAAATGTTCTTGAAAAGAAATTGGAAACTCATCGAGAACATCAAACAAAAGCCCACGATACATATATAATATGTTTACGTCTAGTAGTACGTACGTATGCAAAAGTGTTATACAAAAAAAAGTGGACGTATCACCGCGCGTCCATTTCCTATTCTCTGTTATGTCTCTGCGTCCTCCATCTCTTCTCTCTATCCGTAACTAATTTCTACGCCGCGCGACTGTAACGCCTCTCTGGCGGCTTCGCGCGAGTCTCCGAGGCCAACCGCTCGAGTCGCGTTTTCCAACACTACGACGCGCTCAAAATACAAACGCGCGTCTTCGGCGGTAAAGCGCACGCAATAATCAAAGGCCACGCCGACGATTATGCACGCATGCATCTTCGAACGACCCGTTAAAGTCAACGCTTTATTCACGCCGTTTACGTATTGATCTAAACCAGTTGGCGTTTTTCGGTCGTTTTCGAAAAACGCCGAGTACGAATCCACCGCTTTCCTCATCCCTTTTCGTAGAATTTTGGCCGAACTCGGGACTCGAATCGCATCGTGAAATTCCGCGCCTTCTGTCCCTTGCACGCAATGGTCTGGCCACAGCGTGTTCCCGTCCTCCGAAGTCTCGAAGGGTTTTTTTCCTTCGTGTTCGCTCGCGAACGACGCGTGTTTTGGACAGTGGTAATCTTGCGTAAATACGACCACGTCTTTCGCCTCCGTCATGACGTCGACCAAACAATTCACGTCTTCGATAATCTCTTCTGCTTTCGGCACGTGCAACGCTCCACTCGGGCGCATAAAATCGTTCTGGACGTCCACCACGATCAGGCACAGCTTTTCTCCTCGCGTTTCTTTTCTCACTCGCTCCACGACGTCTCTCCAACGCTTCTTCTTCTTCTTCGACGCGCCGGCGCGCTGCGCGTCTTCTTCTTTTTTGTCGTCGTCTTTTTGCCCCCGCGAAACTTTTCCTTCTCGTTCTTGTTCTTGTTCTTCTTCTTCTTCTAATTCGTCTTCGGCTTCTCGCGTCCCCGCGGATATTCTGATATTCTTTGGACACCCCTCTTGACCCCCGTTTCCCCAATCAACAGAAAGTTCTTCTCCTTCGCTGTCATAAACTTTGTCGCAATCCCTCCAAACTTTGTAATTCTCTTCTATGTCTGACCATCGCATCCCCCCGTTCTCGGCGAGATTTTCTTCCATAAATCGATAAAAAAGCGCGAAAAGAGCGTGTCGTTTTATTACGCGCGATGATGATGATGAAACGTACAGTAGTCTTTCGAAAGAAGACAAAAAATCATCTCTCAAAAGAAGAGAAAGAAAACACCGAACTGAAACCCTAAATATCAGTGGTGTAAAAAAAAATTGATGGAACTCGATCATCCACAAAAGAAGAAGAAGAAGAAGAAGAAGAAAATCAAAAAAGGTCAAAAAAAGCGCTTTTGCTCTCTCTGTTTTGGATTCATTCCTCTTCTTCTTCTTTTTTGTTTCATTTTTATCATCATCATCATCATCATCATCATCATCATCATCATCATCATCATCATCATTATATCAGCGCACAATACTATAAAGAAGGAATAATAATAATGGCGTCTAAGAACAGGACGTTCAACGTGAAACACATGGGCGGGGCGGTGGACAGGAAGGAAAGCGAACGGGTGACGAAAGATTACGAGGTGCGTCGTCGTCGCTGGTTTTGAGATTTGATTTTATTTTTTCTCCCCTTTATTGACGCTTCTTCTTCTTCTTCTTCTTCTTCTTCTTCTTCTTCTTTGGATATGTTGTTGTGTGTGCGCGATGTAAAAACGCGTTTATTTTAGTATCGTTCGGAGAAAAAACTGACTTTCCCCTGTTTCTTTGCTGCCACGAATATACGTAATGCCAACAGGACTACTTCAAAGAGCAAGACGACTCGAAACGAACCGGGAATTACACGGACGTCGTGAACAAGTACTACGATTTAGCCACCTCGTTTTACGAGTACGGATGGGGCGAATCCTTCCACTTCGCGCACCGGTACAGATGGGAAACGTTGAGAGAATCAATCATCAGACACGAACACTTTTTGGCATCAAAATTGAACGTGAAAAAAGGCGATAAGGTTTTAGACGTTGGATGCGGGATTGGCGGTCCGTTGAGAGAAATTGCCGCGTTTACCGGAGCGGACGTGACGGGATTGAATAACAACGCGTTTCAGATTTCGAGAGGCGAACAGATTAACAAATCGACCGGGAGACACGATAACTGCGGCTTTATCAAGGCGGATTTTATGAACATTCCAGTCCCAGATAACACGTTCGATGCGGTGTACCAAATCGAAGCGACGTGTCACGCGCCAGACGCGGAAAAGTGTTACGCCGAAATCTTTCGCGTGTTGAAACCGGGAGGCGTGTTCGCGTCGTACGAATGGTGTTTGACCGAAGAGTATGACCCGAAAAACGAAAAGCACAAACAAATCAGACAGGATATTTTGTTAGGAAACGGATTACCGACCGCACGAAGTTGCAAGGACGTCTCGAAGGCAATGAAAGCGGCTGGATTCAAGCTGGAGGAAGAGGAAGATTTGGTGAAAACCAGCGACGTGAATTGGTACGAACCCATCGACCCATACCGTCGATGGTCGCCATTTAGAGATTTCTGGAGCTTTAAGACGACAATCTGGGGTCGCGCGATTACGCACTATTTGGTCTTGTTTTTGGAAACTCTGAGAATTGCTCCGAAAGGAAGCGTAGGTGTCAGTGGGTTTTTGAAGAAAGGCGCGGACGCGTTGGTCGAAGGCGGTAAAACCGGCATCTACACCGTCATGTACTTCACCAAAGCGGTCAAGCCGAAGAAATAGAAAGACGATAATACGACGCGTCCGTTTTTGTTCCACACACGCACATCACACATTTCATCTCATCACACGCGCGTCGCATCTTCTTCTTCTTCGTCGTCGTCGTCTTCTTCGTCTTCGTCGAGTAGTACGAGTAGTTTTTTTCATCGAGACAAAAGACTGGGAGACGCTCCTTTATTTGTTCCACAAAGAAATGCGCGTTTCTCTCTCGCGCGCGCGCGTGGAGTCTCCGTGTGGTTGCTGAACGACGAACGCACATGGGCGGTTGGGACGAGGACAAAAATCTACGTCTTCCTCCGTTCTTCGTCCCTCCGCGCGTGCCAATCGCACTGTCCAAACAAAATGCATTTTGCGTTCGCATTCCCAAACGAACGTGTTCGCGCGCGGTGAAAGAGGTCTCGAGCTTCGAGCGCGACGCGATGGCGTCCGCGGACGAAGAGACTCGAGAAGCTTTTGGTCCACCACCCAAACACGTTCGAAGGGTAAAACCCATCCCAGAGGATACCGAAAGCGTTCTCTTATTCGTGGGCATGCGCGGAGACGAAGAGAAAGGATACGCGAGGCGGGTTTTAGAGGTGACAAAGACGTCGAAGGAAGACTTGTTGGAATGTTTCGTGTCGAACAGACAAGTGCTCTCGAAGAAAGAACTGGAACGCGCGAACGAGTGGTGGCCGTCGGTTTTATTAACCACCGGGAAAGGCGAGTTGAATTCGAACGAGGCGAATATGGACGAGGAGGAGAGGAAGAAGGCGACGGAGAGAGCGAGAACGTTGTTAGCGAAAGCAGAAGGAAAAGACGGGGAGAGATATTGCGAGATTGTGAATCCAAAGACAAACGATGTGGTCGCGTGCGCGAGAAACGGCGAAGGGGAATGCGAGAGGGGTGGGGTTATGAGGTATCTACCTACGCGACACTGCGCGATGATGGCAATCGAGAAAGTCGCGAAGTTGGATTTAGAACTGTTTCCGGATGCATACGATAGTAAAGGTTATAGTAATAATACAAATGCGAGCTCAGAAACAACTGCTGCTGCTGCTGAAGAGGAAGACGAAGAAGATTTAAATTCTCCAGAGGCTAAGAAACGCCGTAAATCTGTCGCGGCAAAAGTGATGGCTGAATCCATCGGCATCCCAGACAAGCCATATTTATGCACGGGGTATGACATTTACATGACGCACGAACCGTGTTTGATGTGTGCGATGGCACTGACGCACTCGCGCATAAAACGCATATTCTATGTAAATAAAGATAAGAATGGGAAGGGTGCTTTGAGTAGCAAAACTAGAAAGCGTTTACACGGCGTGCGAACGCTGAACCATCATTTTGCCGTGTGGTCATTCGACGATGACGATAGACCGGTATTGGATGACTAGTAATAGATGTAGATAGAAGATACACCCAAAAGATGACAAGTGAAGACGAAGAACTGCACGACGAGAAAAGAGCGGAAGATGAGTCAATAATTTCGATAGACATATTAGTGCTATAGGTATTAAAATAGGTACCACTGGTAGTTAAAGATCGGTAATGCAACCTTTAGATGCGCTCGCCACCAATTTGGTATATTTATACAATGTCCCACTGGTCGCCTCCAAAGGTGGCGGTTTCCACTTGGATCTTCTTTCAGCAAACATCGCTTCGGTGACGTTCAATGCGTTCATCGTTCTCTTTTCCGCGTCGATTTCAATCTCGTCCCCGTTTTCAATTAAACCAATCGGACCACCTTCTTGCGCTTCTGGCGTGACGTGACCAATGACAAAACCGTGTGACCCGCCTGAAAATCTCCCGTCCGTAATCAACGCGCAATCGTTCCCTAAACCAGCACCCATAATTGCAGACGTTGGGGTTAGCATTTCCGGCATACCCGGACCACCCTTCGGACCTTCGTAACGAATGACAATGACTGTACCAACAAACTGTTTAGAATCCTCGGCCAACGCTTGGAGCATCTCCTCCTCGGAGTCGAAGCAAATCGCGGTACCTTTAAAGTATAAACCTTCCTTCCCGGTAATTTTCGCCACCGAACCTTCTGGGGCGATGTTCCCGTACAAAGTTTGTAAATGTCCCGTTTTCTTAATCGGTTCCTCCAAAGGCACTATCACATCCTGTCCTTCCTTCAAATCTGGACAGGCTTCTAAATTTTCCGCCAACGTCTTACCAGTTACCGTCATGCAGGACCCATCAATCAAACCATTCGCCATGAGATACTTCAACACTGCCGGCGTGCCACCAACCTTATGCACATCTTCCATGACGTACTTACCACTCGGTTTTAAATCCGCAATGAACGGCGTCTTGTCGCTCACTGCTTGGAAATCGTCCAAGGTTAAATTAATACCACACGCGTGCGCCATAGCAATCAAATGCAACACCGCATTCGTACTACCACCGAGAGCAATAACAATAGTCATCGCGTTCTCGAAAGCCGCTCGTGTCATGATGTCTCTCGGTTTCAAATCAATCTCCAACATGTGTCTAATCGCGTTCCCAGCTAAGAAACACTCGTCCGTCTTCAACGGATCTTCCGCCGGAATTGAACTCGAATAAGGCAACGACATCCCCAAAGCCTCGATCGCAGATGCCATAGTATTTGCGGTATACATGCCCCCACACGCACCAGCGCCTGGGCACGAGTTTCTCACGATATCTTTCCTCTCATCCTCGGTAATCGCATCCGTCACAAACTGGCCGTAACTCTGAAACGCCGACACGATGTCCAACGACTTACTCGCATCCAACTGCGAAACGCCTGGTCGAATCGTACCACCATAAATCATCAACGACGGTCGGTTAATCCTCCCCATCGCCATAATTGTACCTGGCATGTTCTTATCGCATCCTGGCAAACTCACGTTTGCGTCGTACCACTGACCGGCCATAACTGTCTCGATGGAATCCGCAATCAAGTCTCTCGATTGTAACGACATAGACATCCCCGGAGTACCCATACTAATCCCGTCCGACACGCCAATCGTGTTAAACTGATATCCGACCATCGAAGCCGCCTCGACGCCTCTCTTCACCTCGTTCCCTAACAAAAGCAAGTGTTTGTTACACGGATTCCCTTGCCACCACACCGAAGAAATCCCAACTTGCGGTTTGTTCATGTCCGCTTCGCTTAAGCCAGTCGCGTAGAGCATGGCTTGAGAGGCGCCCTGCGATTTCGGTTGCGTGATTTTCCTCGACCACTTATTCAAGTCCGAGTCTGGGCCTTCCGGCATGTTGATGCCCGGGCGATACTGTTCTGCGCGAGTGATGACGGACGGATTGCGTTTTTGAGACATCGTCCTTCTCTTCGAACCAATGCTCGCGCAAAAAGCGCAGCGGCAACTCTCTCCGTCGCACGAAGCACATGTTCGCGCTCGCGCGGCGATCGAGGACGGGTTAAGGGTTTGAGCGACAAACATGGTACGATTTCTTTTATCTTCTCGCGTTTGCGTTTCGACTTTGAGGTTTTTTTTGCTTGGCGGCTGAGGGAAAAATATAACCCTCCTCAACCGTTACGTTATGGCCATGTTGAATACCACTTGATAAATAAAATGAATATTCGCGAGAGACGAACGATCTCAAGTAAACGCGGAGAGCCTGGGAGATACCACGGTGACAATACGAAACTACACTACTTCTAATGCTACTACTTCTTCTACTACCTCCTCTCTTTCTCTCTCTCTTTCTCTCTCACTTTTTCTCTCTCTTTCTCTGTATGACTCTACAGCTTCGAGTTGAATTCATTCACGAGCTCTTCGAGCTCCAGCATGATCTTCTCTTTATCCTCCTCTTCGTCCTCGTCGATATCCTCGTATTCGGTAAACGGAAACACTCGCGGGCTATTTTTGTTCCGTTTCGTCAACACGTCCACGCCATCCGTGGTGCATACCATCGTGTGTTCATACTGCGCGCTCAAGCTGCCATCTTTAGTGACTGCGGTCCATCCATCTGGCCATAATTCGTCGCGCCATTCTTTGCCGAGGTTGATCATCGGTTCTATGGTGAACGCGTGGCCCGGCTTCATGGCACCCGAGGCTTTGTTGCCTTTGTAGTGCGGGACGTTCGGGAAGCAGTGAAAGTGCTTGCCGATGCCGTGACCGCAGTAGGTTTTGACGACGGAACAGTTGTATTTGGAGGCGACCGTAGAGACTTTTTCTCCAATGTCTCTGTAACGTGTGTCTGGTTTGACTATGGACATGCCAGCAGCGAGGCACTCGTAAGCGCACTTGAGCAGCTTAAACGTTTCTTTTTTGTCGCTATCCGATTCTTTTACTTCTACTTCTTCTCCTCCTCTTTCGCTATCTGTTTTAGTACTATTGCCTTTATCACCACCACTACCGACAAAAACGGTTTCGTTCAAGTCACCGTGGTATCCACCAAAAAAAGCCGTAACATCGATATTCACGATATCCCCTTCCTCCAATGGCCGACAATCGGGAATACCGTGACAAATAACTTCGTTTACGCTTATGCAGCACGATTTCGGGAAGCAATAATAATTCAACGGCGATGGGTACGCATTCTTATCGCAAATGTAATCGTGGCACAACGCGTCCAATGCCTCCGGCGTGACCCCCGGGCGAATCGCTCGCACCACGCAATCAATCGCTCCTCTTCCAATAGCGCATGCCTTTCGTAACTTTTCGATCTCTTTTTGCGACAATTCGTCCGCCACTCTCTGTTGCCTCGCCCGCTCCTCACCTAATGGTCTGCTCGTTTCCCACCACTCAGCTTTCACGACCGAATCCGGCACTTTTCGCATCCCTCGAAACAACTTTTCCTGGTGTGAGATTTTGTACGGCCGCAACTTGCCTTTCCATTTAAAGTATGGCATATCTTCCGTCCTCGAGTTTCCTTTATCGTCGCAATACAGCCATTTGACTTCATCCGTCTCTTTCTCCGGCGTCGATTGGAGCTCGAGAAACGTCGTCGACGGCGCCAACGGGTATGCCCAGAAAGAAGAAGAAGAAAGCCTCGAATCGTCGCTCAAAGAAGCCTTTCCAAACCCATTTTCGCCATCTTCAAACAATCCACACACCGCCACGCTTTCCCCACACTTCAATCGAACGCTAATCACCGCTCCGTATCTCTTTTCCTTCGCACTCTCCTCAAACAGGGTTCGTAATCTCGTTTCGTTTTTCTTCGAGATGCCATATCCGAACAGAGTGTTAAACGACGCTTGCGTTTCCGTCAATTCCACCTGTTTCGCTTTCTTCGCGATAGATTTCAGCGCAGAGACTTTCAACGCACCCGGAGTGGACGGTAAAAACATCTTCGACAACGCTTGCAACGCCGTCGAAGAGCACTCGAATAAAAAGCATTTCTGTTTCGTTGTCGTTGATGTATCGTCGAGAGTCGGGAGGAAGAACGTCTCCTTGCCTGAATCCGAGGCGAGAAGCGTCAATAAATTCACGGCGGCGGCGAGAGATTCATCTTTGTCAGCCATTGGTGTATGTGCTCGTTTACAAAGTGTGGATAAATGCGAACGGGATTTTGTTTGTGGAAAAGAAAAAAGAACAAAACGTTTTGTGCTTCTTCTTCTTCTTCGTCCTTCGTCCTTCGTCCTTCGAAAAAATAAGAGCGAGCGCGAGATGTGGTGGTGGTGGTGGTGGTGGTGTTTTCTACTTTTCAATGCCATTTTCTCTCCACTGTTATACAAGCTATGCAACATATGAATCGCTCTATCTATAGTTAGTGCTAGTTCTGTTCATCGTTTCTGTCTCGCTCTTTCTGTCTTCTTACGATGCAGGGCTCTCGCTCGCGGCTTCTAGATTTTTTCCAGTCTTGTTATTGGCGGCGGCGGCGGCGGCCATTGTTTCCACCGTACTACTCTTTTCCTCCCCATTCGTGTGCAATTTTTTGTTGACAACGACGCGAACGACGTCTCGTTTCTGCACAGTTCTTGCCCCGCATGCTGGACAGGACATTGTGCTCTGATATGGCAGCGGCCACCCGCACTTTGCGCAACACTCAATCTCTCTTTCCATCGTTCGCATTTGTTCCATTGCTTTCTCGATTTCCTCCTCTGATAAATTTTTCTGTGCCAGCGCGTTCGCTTTCGTTCGTTCCGCATGTTTCGAGACAAACGGTTTGACGCGCTTAAACTTTACGCCCGTTTGTCCATTTTTCGTCGTCTGCTCGTAGTACCCATTGCGATCGAATCTTTCTTCATCTTCTTTTTCGTCTTCCACGAATAAAACGCCTCCTTCGTCTACCGTCGCCACGCGTCGACTGTTTCCCATCATCGACATCATCTCCGGCACGACTTTCTTTTTCTTCTTTTTAGACGAACTACTCCCACCACGAACACTCCCTCGTTCCATCCGTCCAATCTCTCTCGCTTTCTCTCGTCTCACGAACTCTTCTTTCCTTCGCTTCTCTCTTCGCTTCTCCGTTTCCGGTCCGACTTTATGTTCTGCTCGAGAAATCTCGTACAAAAAACTCCCGAACGTCACTAAACTTAAACTCCAGAGTAACAAAACACCGCCACCGTATTGTCGGCTGCCGTGCACGGGGTGTCTCCTCCGTTCGTACGCGTGGTGGTCGTATTTCTGATGCAACGGTGTTTCTCCCTCTCTTCTTCCTCCTCTTCTAAAATCACCGTATCGAGTCGCATCTCGCCGTTGGGTGTACCCACCGCTCCCGACTCGTCGCAGCGCTCGTTCTCTCGCGTCCGTGAGTCTCTCGAACGTCCGATTCTCGTCTTCGCGACTTCTCCTCCCGGTGGTGTTGTTGGTGGTGGTGGTGGTGTTCGCGACACAAACGTCCGGGTGGTATCGCAAGGCTAATTTTCGGTACGCGTCGTTGATGGCTTTCGCGTCCGCCGACCGGGGAACGCCAAGGATGACGTACGGGTCCTCCTCCTCCTCTCTCCACATTTTTTTAGTCGTCGTCGTAGCGTCGTTCGCGAAAAAGCATCGTTTACGTTTACGTCGTTTACGTCGTTTACGTCGCTCCTCCTCCCCGATCGGTCGTTGAAGAAGACGATGATGGTCTTCTTCTTCTTCTTCTTCTCTCCGCGTTATCCATTACATTACAAGTGGGGGAAAAGAAAAGTCGTTACAAAAACAGAAGAAGAGAGAGAGAGAGAGAGAGAGAGAGGACTTTCGATGCGCG
>MDSZ01216202.1_pt1 | contig 22532 bp, 15 predicted proteins | sample 811201 | NCBI WGS metagenome assembly MDSZ01 (sample SAMN05326647, study PRJNA326480) | marine metagenome | isolation source: seawater | place: Indian Ocean: North | collected 2010 | reverse complement strand
TATTGCAACGGCAGGCCCCATACAGTTCTCTGAAAATGGGAAGTAGTAGTAGTAGTAGTGATAGTAGCAACAGCAGTAGTAGTAGTAGTAGCAGCAGCAGCAACAACAACAACAAGAACTACAACAGATTACTCGATCCAATGTGTCCAGCGCTCGGAACGAGAGTAGAACCGACGTTGGACACGGCGTTAGATTTTTGGCGACGTCTCGAAACGCTTCTCACCGGGGAGAAGAAAACATTCCCGGCGGAGTTTGATAACAATGCCGTCGTTTCCGGCGTCCGAGCTTTGGTCTCCGCGAACAAGCGTTCCGAGGCGGAACGGTTTTTATCGAAAACCAGTCCAAAGTTACTCTCGGCGTCCTGTTTCAACGTTTTGATAGAATCGTTTGGAGAAGAAAAGAACGTCAAAGGTATCGAATCGACGTTGAAAATGATGCGAGGATTTAACGTCCCGGAAAATGAAGCCACGTTTGGCGCTTTAGTCACCGCGTTCGCCAAGTGTAATCGACTCGATCGAGCCGAAGAGTTTCTCGAACTTGCTGGAAAGAAGAAGTACGCCACCGCGAGGTCGAAACCGGGGGTACGCGCGTACACGTCGTATATTCAGCGTTTGTGTCGAGCGAGACGCGTCGACGAGGCGAGGAAAGTGTTATTCGAGGGCATGCTCAGAAGAGACAAAATTGGCGTGAAACCAAACGTGCACACGTTTACGGCGTTTATTGACGGTCTCAACTACAGCGAATTTAAAACGCCAGGAAGTTTAAGAGAAGAAAAGAAGATCATCGCGGAGATGTTTGAAGTATTAGACGTGATGCAGGCAGTACGCGTGAAACCGACGACAGCGACGTTTAACGCCATTCTCAAACGCGTCTCCATCTTGTTTTCTTCTAATTCATCTTTGAAGAATAAACGAGTGTACGAATACGCCAGAGTGGTCATCGACGAGGTCTTTCAGAAGATGAAAGAGGCAGAATGTATGCCAAATCTCATCACGTACAACACGTTAATAGATGCCTCGGTAGCCTCGGATCGACCGAACGATGCATACGAATGGCTTTCGCGATTAGCGGAATCTGGTTTGAAACCAGATCAGTACACGTACGCAACGTTGTTAAAATTCTTCGCCTTGCGACGAGACGCGAGCGGGACGAAATGGGTCTTGGCAGAAATCGATCGTTTACGCGTGCGCGTAGACGTGCGAGTGTACAACGCGGCGTTCAACGCCTTAGCAAAGAGCGGAGAGATTGACGAGACCGTTGAAATGATTAAAGATTTGGAAAGGACGACTGGCGTTTCGCCAGACGCGGCGAGCTATCTGGTCATCATTGACGCCTACGCCGCGGATTCGAAAATTGAAGATGCGGTGAAAGTGTATGAAACGTTTTGTAGAGGTGGGAGCGGGGAAAGCGTCGCGAAAACGGATGCGCGTATGAGATCGCGCATGGTGAAGTTACTTTGTGATTCTAAGAATACCAATTCGACGTCGATTAAGGACGTGGACGTTTGGATAGAGCGCATCATCGAAGAAGATTCGGTTTCGGAAGATGAGAGAAATCGACTTCGTCAAGCTGCGGAGCAATATTTAACAACCGCAAGCAATAAACAAAAGAAATCGGCGACATCTTCTCAGCAGCAACAAGAAAAAGCCCCTCGCGTTGTCATTCGCGAAGCAGTTCTACTTCCAAGAGACGCGAAGGCTGATTCCCGAAACGAGGACATGTACACCATGTACTCTATGGAAAAAGAAGACGACAGCGATGAAGTCAAACTCACGAAAACAAACGTGCCGTGTGATACGGATCAAGCGTTCAAATGGGACCGAGGCGTGGAGATGTGGAAGTTTTGGTTGGGTATTCCAAACCGATACTATCGAGACACGAATTCACCTTTTTCCGACGAAGACGAAGAGAATCCTTTACCAGGGAACGGGCCTGTCAAGGTATAACTAAAACTCGTCTAAACACGTGTACCGCGCAATATTTGTAGTATTTATCATTTTATAGCGCGTATCTGCTACTATTTCTACAACGTGTTCGAACCGTAGTTGCAACCGCGAGTTCCGACGAGCAACGACCCGGTGCCGCTCCGGTTCGCTACTCTCATCCTTTGTGTCCTCTCTTTTTCTTTCTCTTCTGCATCTTCCTCTGCATCTTCTACATCTTCCTCTTCCTCTCTCCCAATCGTCGCTTCTTCCAACAATCCTATCGCGTGTTCCATAACTCTCTCGAAGATCTCCTCGTTCATTCCTTCGTGTTCTAAAACCATCCCTATCCTACTCCTCCGCATCGCTTTCTTCTCCTCTTCTTCCTCTCTGGCTCGTCGTTCGCGCGCCAATTCTTCTATCTCCTGCTGTCCTTGGCTTTGCCGCATCGCCGCTCTCTCGCGGTCGAGTTCCTCGTCGCGTTGGATGTGACGAGCGCTCGCATCATCATTTCCTCTCTCTCCTATTGGTCCAACGAGTAACCTCTCTTCACTTCCATTCTTCGCTTTCTGTATCTTCTTCTCTCGCAGACTCTTCCTGCACGTCGGACACCTGCGACTGCGTCGCAACCAACGCCGTATGCACGCCTCGTGATAGATGTGTTTGCAGGGCATTTCCACCGCGTAACAAAGCGCGTCTTCTTCCTCCTCCTCCTCTTCGTCTTTCTTCGTCGTCGTCTTCGTCTTCTCGACAAAACACGCCAGGCATATCGCGCACCGCGTCTTCTCGTCCTTTTGCTCGAGTATTGCCTTCCGTCGCAGTCTCGACAAGTCGTCCACGCTCGCTTTTCCATCGTCGTCGTCCCCTCCTCCGTCAAAGCCCCCCATGTCAAAGTCTCTTTCGTCGTCGTCGTCGTCGTCGTCGTCGTCTCTTTCTTCGTCCGTGAGATTCCACGTGCGCAACCACGCCTCGTAGCTCATGCGTTGCGTGCTGATTAACTCCATCGTCGCTCGTCGTCAGACGCGCGCACTACACGCAAAAGAGCGCTCTTTTGACCGTGTCCTTTTTGTGCGCAAAAAAAAAAACGTCGTCCCTAAAGGTAACACCCTTTTTTTTTCTTTGCATTTTAGGGTTTCAAAAATATGTATACAAATTTGGTGAAGTGAAAGATATTCCGTTAAGTAAGCAAATTACTTCACATTCATTTCCAGTTGTTAAGGATGATAATACTTTGAAGTATCGGACAGTCGCTCATGGTAATAGACAGAGTGAAGAAACTTTCACGACAAAATCGTATGGAAATATACATCCGGTTACTATTAATTTACTACTAGTAAAAGCATTACATGCAAATATTATACCATATCAAATTGATATAGCTCATGCATTTTTAGATGGTGTAGTCCATCTTAAATCAAATCCCGATAAACAACTGAGTAACGTGACCTACAGACTAGGAAACTAGGGTTCAGCTAGGCCTAACTAACTCTCAGTAGTTATAACTGTTCTTTTAGAAGGCTTTGAAAAGAGAGGGACCACTTTTTTTGTCCATTATTATTAATTTTGTTGTAACGACCTTTTTTTGGATAACATTATATTTGATGGAAACGACGACGACGACGGAAACGACGCTCGACGACGACGACGACGACGACGCGTTGTTGTTTGGGGGTGGTGGTGGTAGTGATGGGTCGTCGCACCTGATGCGCTTCGCGGCCTGCAACAGACTCGTGGTTTTGGAGAAGATCGTCCCGCTCTTGGGCGAGCGGAGGTCGAGATACCTCGACGGGGAAGAAGTCGTGCACTTCAACGCGTCAAATTTCGCGGCGTGCTCGAAGGCGTGTCGTCGACTGGTCGTGGATGGGAAGAGGAGGCGGTTGACGCGCGCGGAGGTGAAAAGCATCGCGGATGCGGAGTATTTACGGGTAGCGATCGAACAGAGAGGTTTGCCGTTGGAAGCGGAGACGTTTTTTCAAATCGTCGCGGGTGTTACCCCGCAGCAGTGCGCTCGCAACGACGGTGCGATGGAAGTGCTGAGAGTATTGCGGGAGGAATATCGGTGCCCTTTCGACGATTGGTCGACGCAAGCAGCGGCGTCGGACGAAAGTAAGTTGTCTCTTTTACGGTGGCTGGTGACAATGGGATGTCCAGTAAAAAAAGATGCGATGATTGTGGCATCGAGGCACAAATCTATCGAAGCCGTATCGTTTTTGTTGAAAACAGAAGACGGTAAAGATTTATTGGACGAAAGATGCACAGAAAATGCTGCATACATGGGAAATTTGGAAATGCTCGTGTATCTGAAATCTGTCGGCTGCCCGTGGTCTGAACAGACGTCGTTTCGGGCGGCGTATAAAGGACATTCGGATGTTTTTTGGTGGTTGCATAGGAACGACTGTCCAATTGATTACGTGGAATGTAGACGAATTGCGAAGCAGTTTGGGTATTTAGATATCGTGGAAGGGTTGGATAATTACGCCACGGAGTTTATGGAAAAGTATTTAGCTATCGGGACGGCGACGGGTTCGAGAGTTGCGCGCGTCTTAGCCGCTAGGTCGATCGAGCGTGCGACTGAATTACCCGCAGAAGAACGAATTATTTATCATCTCAGGATGATTAAAGTAATAAAAGGTCATCAAGAATCGAGGAAATCAATCACTTAGGAGGTTGTGCGCGTGTGCGTGCGTGTGTGTATCAATAATTTATTGTATCATTATTATTATTATTTAAACGCCTCCGCATTGCCAGATGCTTTCATGTACCGTCGCTTTTTAATCGCGTACAAAGTTACGATACCAAACAACGTCACCGCAGTCCCGGCCACGTACCGCCACCCCATTGGTTTCGGGTACAAAATCAAACTCAACGCAATCGAAAGCATCTTTCTTAACGCTTTGATAATTTCCGTATTCGTCGCTCCGTATTGTCGAATGGAAAGCAAAATGAACGACACGCTCATGTACCCAAAACTCGCCGCAATCATCGCTTGGAAACAAACCTCGTGATGCGTACCCATGTACTCCATTATCGGCCAAATCTCGCCATTCAAAGTCATTCCAATCACGGTCATTAAAAGTCCGAAAATATTCGCGTGCATGACAACCTCCGCGTGCGACGCCGGCAAACTAACATTAAACAACCTCTTCTCTTCGAAATTCCCAGCCGCGGCTTCAATGAACAGCGCGCAAACTATCATCACCACCCCTTTCGGTTGGAATTGCGGCAAACTCGCCTTATCTCCTAACGCGAACAAACACACCCCGCAAACTAATGTCATCGCCGCGAAATAATCTTTCTTCTCGTACCGCCTTCCTTGCATGAACGCCCCCATAACCATCGTCGGTATCACTTTCGAACATTTCGCAACAATCCTCGTCGTGTAATTAATGTACGATAAACTAAAATTGGTCAAATACATGCCTCCACTCGTCATGGTCGCTAAAATCACGTAATCCTTAAGCTTCGCGCGTCTTCTAAAAATATTAAAGCCGCTACTCTTCCCGCTACTACTGCTATTGTTGGTACTGTTATGTTCATCTATCAACGCGTTGAATCCTTTACTCGCGTTACTATTCCCTACCCTGCCGCCGGTATCTCTAAATTCATCGTTCGTGAACCGCTCTAAAAACCCCAGCAAAGCGTACGTAAAACTCGTCACCAGAGTGACGACGCCGCCGAAGCGAAACCCGATCGCTTCTTTCGAGTGGTGTCTAAACACGCCTTCTTGTACGGTCGTAAATCCAAGGTACGCGACCAACGCTCCAGTCGTTAAAAACCAAAAGATGAATTTTTCGGAGAAGAGAAGTTTCACGCCCCAAAGTTTAATCGGATCTTTCTCTTTCGAAGGTTGAGGCGACAGCGGGAGGTTCGAGAAGGTCTCGTCTCGCTTCATCTGCCGTCGCGTCGTTTGGAATTCCTCGTCGTTGTCGTCGTCGTCGTTTTCGTCGCCACCGCCGCGATGATGATGATGATGATGATGATGATGATGTGATTTTTGCGCGTTTTTGTTCGTCTCGCTCTCTTTGACCGCCACGGAAGAAAGCGTCGTCAGGGACGCCTCGATGTCGGACATCTCTCCGTTATTCGTGCGCCGGTTGTTGGATCTCTCGCCGCCAAAGCCGTCGAAAAGACCCATGTCGAGATGTCCTTCTCTCTCTTTTTTATTCTCTCTCTGTCTCAAAGTCTCAAGCCGCCTCTTTGTGGGGATGCATTTTTTTTTAAAACTCCATTTGTTTAGGGTTTTAAAAAACAACAACAAAAAAAACGCTTCCCTTTTTTTTTTTTTTAGTTCCTCCGAAACGCTTTTCTTTCTTTCTTTCAAAATTACTTTCTTTGACGCGAGTAAAGAAGAACAGAGCAGAGATGACGGAAGTGCAGCCGTGGTACGAGCGCGTGCAAGGCCCGTTCCCGTTGAAATACGGGTGCGTCGGCGTGAAAGAAGACGGCGGCGGGTCCATGCGCGGGAGAGGGACGGTCGGGCCGATGAAAATTCACCGAGCGGTGTTTCGACGCGACGAGACATTGATCAGAGAATTGATCGAAAAAGAAAAGATGGACGCGAACGAAGTCGAAGCGGCAGGGAACACGCCGCTGTTTAACGCGGCGTACGATAATTGGGTCGAAGGTATCGATTTGTTGGTGTCGCTTGGGGCGAAAGTGAACGCGTCGAACAATGCGGGGGATACGCCGTATCGTTGGGCGGAGAATATGCACAACGAGGAAGCGATGGAGGCTTTGAAGAAACACGGCGCGGATCCGGAGTACGAGGGACAGATTATCGTGCCCGAGCACATTCCGAAGATAAGAGATTTTTATGAGACGGAAAATGGGAAGAACCATCCGAAACCGAGCGAGGAATACTTGGCGTTTAAAAGAGAGGAGGATCGGTTGTTGAAGGTCGAAGCCGAAAATACGATGCAACCGTAAAGAACTTTGCGAGGAGAAAAAAAGCGCGCGAGAGAAAGATAAGATGAGCGATAATATGTAGACGCTTTTACACTCACTCACTCATTCGCTCTGTCACACGCAGAGTGATAGGACGATCAACCGCATTTAACAATAAAAATAAGTAAACTCGCAACATATTAATTTTAAACGACAACAGGCGTCGACGTGTTCACATTCCGTTTGTTCTTCAACTCGTCGACGACCGAACGCACGATACCTTCCACTCTCGGTTTCCATAACCTCGCTCGCGCGTTTACGAACCAATCTGTCACTTGCGTTTGTGTCAGCCCGGTTTTCTTGGCTAACATTCTCTTCTCCGCTTTTGTCGGTATCGGTCGCTTTCTGGTTTCTGTCGGATAAAAATTTTCATACAGCCACTCAGAGAGGATTTTTTTGACGAGTTTCCCATGTCGTTTCGATTTTTCTTCGTCGTTTTCATTTTCGTTTGCGTTGAAACGACACGCGTCTCCGTCACTCGGGAGATGTGTCTTATCGCGCGTGGGCGTGTTCACTAACTTTTTATCGTTCTCTTGGTCGTCGTCGTTGTCGTCGTCGTCGTCATCGCGGGTTTGTTCCAATGCGCACATCGCCTTTGCGCAAAACTTTTCGAACGCCACGAGAGCAACTTTCCTGGAATGTTTAAACTTATCTTGGATGACTCTCAATACGCGTCCATCTGGGACAGACAAAGTCATTTTCATCGCTTTCTTTGCGCGATTTAATTGTCGAGTTTCGATGTTGTCCAAATCTCGCAAACTCGCGCAGATGTTATCGGAGACGATGTTGATTTTCTTGTCGAAAGATTTGACGCCATTCAATGATCTGGACATGCAAACGCTGTTTTGCAATTCTCGAATGCGATCGATGGCGAACGAAAGATTATCCCACGGATGTGGTTGCATCGAAGAGGACGACTTTTTGGGAGTTCGCGTAGGAGAGGTTGGTATCTCATTCGTTTTTTTTTGGCGGCGAGAAATCCGGCGCGCTCGAGCTCGAAAAGTAAGACCTCTCTCGCGCGCCCGCGAACACTTTCTGCAAACTTGTTAACGATGACGTTCTTTCCTCCGTCAACACACATCGTCTCATACGCGATATCAAACCCTTTCTCTTCAGCGACATCTTCAGCCATAGGAGCATCCAAGAAAAACAAGGCCTTCGCGTCTTCGTCTTCCTTCGCGAGCGTTTCCAATCGATCCAAGAACAGCCTGGATGATTCGTTTTCATCGGAAGAAACGTCCGATGCCAAGCCTGGCGAAGAAGAATGGGACGGTTTTTTCACGCGCTCCATTTTATTCATAAACACGTCCTCGGTCACGTTCCAAAACTTTTCCACGCTTTCGTCCGCGCAGTCGAACAGCAACGCATGCACTCCTTCCTCGTCGTCGTCTTCGTCCTGTTCGCGTTTCTTCTTCCTTTTGTGTTCCCCTTCGCTGCTCTTCCAAAGCGCATCGAGATTAAAATCTTCGCTCGCGTAGTCTCTCTGCACGTGCGCCTCGATCTCTTTCAGCGAAATATCGTCGACTTCAAAGAAAGAGTGCGCGGGCATGGCGGTAAAATCCATCGCCTCCTCCTCCTCGTTCTCCTAAAGCCCGTTATATAATACGAAAGCACAAAACGAGAGGTCAATCAATGTTTAACAAATTCAAATCGCGCGCGATTGAAAAAAAAAACAATAACAACAACAGAGCGCACCGCGACGGATGACATTTCTCTGTTCACGAACGCTTTCAGAGCGTCTCTCGTCGACGTCTCGTCCATCGAAAAACCAACCGGCTTTTGTTGCGAGTTCCCGTCGTTTCGCTTTGAGTCGAGAGACGAATAATATACGCTCTCCTTTATTTGATGAGAATCGAGCACGTCTTTTTCTTGTTGACTAAAAAACATGCGTTTTTTCGAAAAATAACAACGAAAAATGTATCGCAAAAAATTGCAAAATTGGAAAAAAGGAAGACCCATTTTTGACGCGACGACGACACGAACGAGCGACTATAAGCGCGCGAAACCTCCCCCTCCCGACTTTTTTCGCGTCGCACCACCACACGAGAGCACGACGTTCCTTTGGTAGACGACGTTCCAGAAACACGAGCGAGAATCTTTTGTGCCGAACGAGACTACTACACGACTGTCGACAGTGGTATAAAGGAGCATGTTGAAACTCCACGCGTTCACTCACGTCACCGCGTTCGTCCTTCTCTGCTGGCTCCCGTTCGTCAAAGTGCACCACGATATCCACGGGAAGAAGAATGGTGGTGGTGGTGGTGGTGGTGGTGGTGATGGTAGTCTTGGGTCCGCGGGTATCATTAATCTCTCGCACGCGTGTTTGACGCTTTTCAACGCCATCAACGTGCTCGTGTGCCTGTGGGAGATGAGTTTGTTCGTGCACCAAAAAGAGGTGCAGAAAACGTACCGGAAACTGAAGAAACGGGTCGAATCGACGAAACGAGATTTACCGCGACCTCTGTGCTTGTTCGAGAGAGTGAGCGTGCGAGAGGCGCTGAGCTTGAAGCATTGGCACGTGATTTGGTCCACGTATGCTTTGTTGGACCCGAGCTACGTGCAAACGCAAAGTTGGGGATTTTGGGTAGACACCGGGAATGGGTTCGTGACGATTGTGCCCACGATGTTGATGACGGTCGGGGCGACGTACGATTTGAGCGAATACGGGATCTCGCCGTTAGTCTATGGTTTAATTGGCTTAATTTTTAACTATCAGATGATGTACGGGACCATTATTTACTTTTCGAATTTCGTGTATCAGCGGTATCACGAACGAGCGAGTTTTGGGAGTAAGATGGTGGTGTTGTTCTCGAACGTGATTTGGATCGTGTTTCCGCTGTGGTGGATGGTGGTGTGTTTCGGGATCGTGAAGAATGGTGGGAGTTTTCAAGGGTCCAGTTTGCGATGACGAAGCGTATAGATTTTACTTTTTTAGTACCCTGGTATGATACCTTACGTAGTGATAATACTAACCATAGCAAGCAGCGCAGACGCGCGCTTTCTAATATATGTACAAATTTGCTGTGCTATACCTCTCTTCTAAATATCTATATACATACTATTCTGTTTTTACATGCCAAAGTCTGAGGACGTATCTATCAAAGCCGCTATTGCCGAGTACGTTCCGCTTCCGACGCATAGGAACCCAATACCGACGATGGCGTAATTCAACCATTTCTCCTTCGCATCCAACTCGTCGCCGAACATTTTTAAATAACACGCGGTTGGAAAGATGAGGCTCACCGATAAAGTCAGCATGGCACCGACTAAACTCATGGCTACGCCGAAAAAAGGAAGTTTCACGGCTAGCCCGAGCGCAAACAAGCCTAAACCAGTTCGAGCAAGTCGCGCGGGGAGTAAATTTTCATCTTTCGAAGTGTCTAAATTGAACTTCTTCTCCACGCTTCGGGCGACCGGGTCCATCGTTAACGCGAATTTCGTGAGCGGATTGACTGTTATTAATCCTAAAGCAATCGTACTACTAATTCCAGTCTGTAAATCTAAAGTTACTTCGGACGAGACTTGGTCGCCGAATAAGAAATATCCAGCGCATCCCAATAATAAACAGTTCGCCATGACGACGCCATACGTCTTGTCGAGCATAGACTCGTACTCTTCCGGTTTATTCATGGACGTGTATATGGTAGGAAACACCGCGTGTCCAGCAAATACGAAAGACAACAAACCAAACGATAACGGGTAGGTGGAATAATGCACCAAAGCCGTGTGCGGAAACTCGTACCCGCTCGGATTCGTCAACGCTTGCACTAAATCCCAACCGACGACTCCAGTCAAACCGACTGAGGCGACGAATCCCAAAGCACCAATGAGGGACAACTTGGACAAATCAACCAACCACGTCGTTGGAATCATAATACCTGCGGATAATAACATAAACGTTTCTTTCGATTGCATGGTCGATTCGAACAACAACTTCAAATGGTCGCCTTCTAAAATGAAAAATAAACCGCACGTCCCGACCAATTCGGCGTACAACACCCAACTAATCAAACTTCTCCCAAACTCTCCAAACGCAGCCTCGCCGATATCTTCGTACGTCATCAACGCCCTCTTCGCTTTCTTCACAACCGTCACGCATCCGTCTTCGTTCACGTCCGAGTATGTGTTAAAGTTCGTTTGCATCGGTAACGACCCTCGCCTTTGACATCGGATCAACGTCTTCCCAGTGTAGTTTGTCGTCGCGCCTAACAGCAACAAGACCACAATGCCAGCCCACCCGCTTTCTCTTAGCGCGTACGGTACAGAAAGCGTCCCGACGCCTAATAAAATATTCACAGAATTCGCCAACGCTTGGTTCGTCGTCGATTTCCCCACTGGATGGTACACGCCGTTATCGATATCGTCTTTATTAAACTCTAATCTTTTCGCCGCGGTCAGTTGCTCGTGATCGAGTAAGATGACGTTCGCCTCGCACGTTTCCGTGCACGTGGAGAACGTGCTGCTGTCGCGTGTACTGAGCAGCTCGATAGAGTCTGCACGCGGTTCCTCGTCATCGACGGCGACCGTGCCGCTCTCTTTGGACAGCGTCACCGATTTTGCCGGCACTCTCCCCGACGCGCCTCTTCTTCTCCTCCGCGCGGCGGAAAATGCCTCCTCTCGAAAGGTCACCACCCCCTCGAAAGATTGTGTCTCCCCAGAGAGGTCTTTTTTCCCCCCGGAGACAAAAACGCGTCGAGTGCGAGCCGTTCGTCGTCCTCGGTCGTGTCTCTTCTCTTCCCTTCGTCGCGCATATCCTCTTTCTCTTTTGGATCCGGCGCGGCGTTTCGATGGCGTCAAAGCGCCGTTGGACCTCATCAACGTCATCACCGTCTCGTTAAAACCCATTTCTTTTGTTGTGTGTAGTAACTAATCGATTACGTTCATAAGATGCCGCTATAAAACCGGGAGGGCAAAGTCCCAAAGTTGCCACAAAAAAAGTCGCGCGGAAAAAGGAGGGTCGACACCACCGCGTCCGTTTCCTCCTTTTCCTCCTTCCTCGTCGAACCACCCGCTCTCGTCGGGGAAAGCGCGCGTTGTTTCACGGCTCCAATTCTTTGTGACGATGATGATGTCTCCGATGACGACGAAGATATATGCGTGCGTTGTTCACGACAAAAGGACTCTCTCTCTTCTCAAAGTCTTTTTCCACCGCTTTTCCGGTGGTCGCGAAAAGAAGAGAGTTTTTGTGAACGTTTTCCATACTAATAAAGTTTTTCGTTTGGACGCACGACCCGAAAACGACAAAACAAAACGTGCTTTCTTGTGTGTGTGAAGAAGAAGGACGCAAAAAAAAGAGAGAGAGAGATTCACTTTTTCCCAGTAGTAGTACGTTTTACGGACTCGTTCAGTCCCACGTTTCAGATCGCTCCGTGTCCTTGTCTATGGACCCGCACAGTCGTAAAAAGCCCCTCCCCTTTCCCCCCCCAAACAAAAAAAAAAAAACAAAAAAAAACACAAAAAATTGGACGGTTTTGGTGAAACAACACCAAGACGAAAATGTGCGGTGGAAACGTCGTCTCAAAACGAAGAAGAAGCACTTTTTCGTCGTTTTTATATATCGAAAGAAGAAAAGGAAGACGACTTTGACGGACGAGACCCGTCCAATTCCTATCTCTCTCTCGAATAATAATAATTACTAATCTCCTCTCGAAGCGTCAAAAGAACGCGCGAGACGACATCGTTTTATCTTCTCGGAAGAGGAAGAGGAAGAGACACCAGACCAAGTGCTGCTACGCTCGAAAACGATGATGATGACGATAACGACGACGACGGGGACGACGCGCGCCGCCGCGAAAGCGTTTTCGTCGAAGTCGTCGACGCGACGATGGAAGAAGACGACGACGGGGATGGCCCCTGCAATTATTATATCCAATTTTGATGGGGCGAAGAAGAAAACGTTTTCGACGACGACGATGCGGCGACGAGGCCCGAACCCGACGCCCGCCGTGGTGAACGGCGCGTCCAAAACGACTAAGAAGAACAACACGACAACGACGACGACAAAAACGACGGATGACGACGCGCCGAAAAATCTGGAACGCGTGCGCATTTCCACGCCGTGGGAAGAAGCGCAGGAAGTACTCCAGAGCGAGTTTGGAACCTCGGAGGAGGATTTGAAAAGATTCGGCGAGGTGTCGAAAGACGAGCTGGAAAACGCGTACGAGATGATGCAACTTTGCAGAGACTTTGAAAATGAATGCAATCAGTCGTACATGGGAGGGAAAATTCGCGGATTCATGCACTTAGACAACGGGCAAGAATCGATCCCAGCGCTGTTGGCAAACTCTATTCGCAAGTCGGATTTGAAGCATTCGTACTACAGAGATCACTGTCACGCGATTGCGTGCGGCGTGGACTCAGGGAAAGTTATGGCAGAGTTATACGGGAGAGACGGCGGGACGTGCCGAGGCACCGGAGGAAGCATGCACATTTACGACGTGGAGAATAACTTTCAAGGTGGTTGGGCGTTGGTTTCTGAGCAGTTGCCGTACGCGGTTGGGGCGGCGCGATCGATCGTCTTGGATAAGTTTTTAGGCAAAGAAGGTATGGAGGACGAACGCATCGCGGTTGTGTTCGTCGGCGAAGGCGGCGCGCAAAACGGGAGAATGGCAGAATGCTTAAACGCTGCTGCGAAGGAAAATTTGCCGATTTTGTTCTTGGTTATCGATAACGGGAGAGCGATTAACACGTTCACGAAAGATGTCGCGCAAAACCAGTCGGTGTTTGAACAAGGGAAGCACTACGGCGTTCCGGGCGTGTTGGTCGACGGCCAAGACGTGACGGACGTCTTAAAAGTTGGTAAAGCGGCAATTAACCACGTGAGAACGAAAGGCCCGGCGATTTTACAAGTGCACACGTTTCGATTCAACGGCCACTCGCCGGCGGATCCGGAACACGAGAGAAACCGTAAGGACGAGAAGAGGTGGGCGAGAAAAGCGTGCGATCCGATTAAAATTTTCGAAGAGTCTGAACACGCGGAAGGTTTAGATTTGAAAGCGTTGACGAAGAAAGCGAAGGACGAGGTGAAGAGAGCGTTGGAATTTGCGGACGCGTCTCCGCCACCGCCACCGAGTTTAGCGGCGGAGTTGGAGTACCCAGATCCGAATGGGCAAGTGGATTACTCGCAACGCGAACCGGAGATGGGATTAGCGAAAGCGCAAGAAACGACGAAGAGAATCGTCGACCCGAACATTTTGGCAGGGTTGGAAAAACGAATCGCGGATTTGAGAGGTTTATGCGACACGCCGCAAGGTATTTCTATCGGCGATGCGGTCAACTTGGCTATTTTGGAAGAAATGCTGAGAGACCCGACGTGTTTGGCGCACGCCGAGGATTTACAAGCCGGGTCTTCGTACAACATTCCGGCGAACACTCAACAAGCGTTCGGGAGATTGCGCGCTGCGGATGAAATCATAGACGAAGGTCACTTCATTGGCAAAGCTTTGGGCGAAGCCATGAACGGTTACAGACCGATTGTGGAGTTGATGAACGCGAATTTTGGTATTTATGGCATGGCGGAACTCTCTTCCGCCGGGAACACGTACGCTACCACCGGCGGGCAGTTCAAGATGCCAATGACCGTCATCGGGGCTGGCGGTACTGCGCCAAACCAATCGTTAGGTGCGGAACATTCGCAACCGTTTCACGCGTACATCATGGGTATCCCTGGTTTGAAAATTTGCTCCGCGAGTAAACCGAACGAAGCGTACGGTTTAGCGAAATCTATGATTCGAGACAACGGTCCGGGCGTTTTGTTGTTGCCGGTGAAAATGATGAAAACACGAGGTCCGTGCAACCCGAACCAATTCTTGCCGTTACACAAATCTACGCAACACGCGACAGCTTCGGACGCGGCGGTTAAGGCGAATAAAGCGATCACGGTGATTACATATTTACACGGCGTCAAGGAATCCGAAGAAGCCATGAAAGAGTTAGCCGCCAGCGGCATCGAGTTTGATTTCATCGAAATGACGTGCATGAAACCAGTCGATTGGAGAACGATCCAATCTTCTCTCGAACGCACGCACAAATTGATCATCTTGGACGAAAGTACGCGAACCGGCGGCGTCGGGGCGACGTTATCTGCCATCGTTTCCGAAAACTTGTTCGATGAGTTGGACGCTCCGGTGATGCGTTTGTGCATGGAAGACGCCCCAGTCCCGTACGCCGGGGAGATGGAGAAAGAAGTCGTAAAGAGAGCTAGCGATTTAGTCGAGGCGGCCAAGTTTATGTGTGGCGTTTAAACAATACGAGAGAGAGAGAGTGAGAGAGAGAGTGAGAGTGAGAGTGCGCACTCGAGAGAAGAAAAGAAAAAACTTCGCGGAAAAACCATAGCCCCTTCGCGCGCGACTATTCAAAGAAATAAACCGTGTTTACAACAAATATAATACATACAGAGAAAAGAAGATGTACTCCTTCAGCAGCGGTCGCGCTGCGTGCTTTACATCGTCCTTGTCCGCGTTTCCTTTGTCTTCTTCTTCTTCTTCTTCAGGAGGAAGACCTTCGCCCACATTTTTTAGGGTTTAATGGATGATGAAAGAAAAACCGGGGTACGTGGCACGAAAACGATCATTTGACGCGCACTCTTTTCCTGCAGAAAGACACGCACAGCGATATACGCGATACAATAATGCAATCCACAATCGCCCAAAGAGCCTCCGCGTTCGTGCGCATTTCGACTTTTAGAGCGTCGATGAGGCAACAGGTGCGCCGCGTTTCGTCGTCGTCGTTCTCGTCCAAGCGTTCTTCTGAGCGCACTCGGATTAGTCTCTCTTAGAGTTGTTGTCCTCTCTCTTGTTTCGTAATCGTCCCCATCATCATCTTTCGGGGCGATGATGGGTGTTTCGAGTTTCGAGTCGGAAAGGGATGGTCGGCGTCGTCGATGACGCGGACCATAATACGATCTCGTGATAACGAATAATCGCAAAAAGCGAAGAAAGGCGCTTTCGCGTTGTTTTACGTCGTCTCGGGAAAAAGAGACCACCGTCCGTCCTTTGTGAGCGCGATCGTTTGTCGTCGTTCGCGTGTCTCTCCGTGCCGTATAGATCTCTCCCGCGATGACTGACACCACGCCCTCGCTCCAATCGCTCCATTCGCGACAGCAACAGACCTCTTCCAAGAGAGTCAACACGATCGTCCGCATGGCCGACCAAGCTGCCGTTTCCAAAGCGCTCGAAGAAGCCATAAAAAACGCCGAAGAATGCGTCGAGGATTGCGCAGCGAACTGGGACGAAGTCGAAGAAATCTCCGCCGCGCAAGCGCACGCGAAAAAAGAACCGGCGCCGGTCGACGCGAAGATATCCAAAAACGATTTGGCGTTCATCAAAGCCTCTCAAGACGCGTTGAAAGAAGCCAAGTCCGGGGCGATGGACAAGACGGTATTGGATTCCATTGAAACCGCGGCGAAGAGTTTGGGCCAAGTTCAAGGTAAAGTGAAAGAGAGCGCGAGAATGAAAGAGCTTTCCAAGTCTTTGGAAATCGCGCTGAAAGCGGCTAGAGAATGCACCGATGATTGCGCCGTTGAGTGGGAAACGGTCGAGGAGATTAGCGACGCGAAGGAAAGAGAGCAAGCGAAAGGTAACTAAATATTAGTTATTTTTTCCTTGGGAGTTTGATAGTCCGCATATATAAAGCCGCCAACGAGAAATATTATACCACACACTCAAGGAGAAAGAAGAGCGAGAGGATGAGAACGGGGGCGAGGAAGAAAGAAAAGCGCTCTCGCATGTACTGCGCGCGAGAGATGCGTATTGAACTATATATATAGAAAAGAAATAAAAAGTGCGCGCTTTATTGTAATTGGAAAGGTACTGAACAACATGACTCAAAATTAATCTCGCAAATACGTCAAGTCTACTTTCACTTTCGGTTCGTACTTGCGCACCGTAATACCTGCCAACGCGAGGAGCTTCTGGCTCGCGAAATACGACGGGTCGACTTTCTTTTCCTCTTTTTTTTCTACGGTTACACCTGGTGTCGGCGCTTCGTTGTTTGTATTCTCTCCCAACGCCTTCTTCTTCTTCTTCTCCTTACTACTACCACTACTACTAGCACTACTCGCATCATTCTTCAATTTCCCTTCGCAATACACGACCTCTCTGATCCCAGCTTGAATCATCAACTTCGCGCACTCGTTGCACGGATACATGGTCACATACATGGTCCCGTTCTTCACGTCCGCGGAATTTTTGTTCATGATGGCGTTCATCTCCGCATGGCACACGTACGCGTATTTCGTTTCCAAAGGATCGTTCGTGGGACTTTTCTTAGCCCATGGTAACGCGTCGTCCCCACATCCGCGAGGGAAACCGTTGTATCCCACACCTGTTCAAAAGGAAGTAGCAAAACGTTTCAACAAAGATTTCCAAGAGAGAAAATTTCACGAAGCGAACGCACGAGACTTGACAAATGCAAAGAACGAGGCGTACCTAATATCAAGTTCTCCTCGCTCGCAATCACCGCTCCAACTTGTTTGTTGGGATCTTTGCTCCTCTGACTACTCAAAAATGCCACGGTCATGAAATAATCGTCCCAAGACAAATATCGCTCTCGTTTTTCTTTCGAAAGCGGATTTGGCTTCTTCTTTGGAGGCGAATCGACACCAAAGTTTTCCTTGTTCTCTAGTGTCCCATCTGAGGGAGAATCTGGGCAGAGCTGACAGTAACACTGTTTCGGAGAGCCCTTTTCTCGTTCTCGCTGCGCTAAAAATGGTGGGAAATCGATAGTCGTGTTGTCCTGTTTAAATGTTGATGAGCTCTTTTGCGCGTAAAAATGATGCATTTTTGAAATTTCTCGAACCTTTTTGGATGCCGATGCCGATGGGTTTTCACCATCCTCGTTCGATTTGAGACGACGAGAGGCGAGAAAAGTCATCGTCGCGGACGCCGCGGCGACTATGACGTTTGCAAACATGCTCATAATCTCTGTCACGGGTTTGCGTATCAATTTGTGAAGGGATTTTTTTGATTTGTTTGCTTTTCCGCTTTAAAATTTTACAACACGTGTGGCATGTAGGTAAGTACTTTAAATAAACTCTCTCTCTCTCTTTCCTCTCTCTCTCTCTCTCTCTTTGCTACAGTTACTATCGTTAAACGCGCACCTCTTTCCCACCGCTACTAATGCTACTGTATTCTTCCTCTTTTGCGTTCGTCGGCGCAGAATCGTCGTACTTCATCTTGCCGCTTGTCGCGTTTAAATCTCTTCCCTTGGCGACGAGCCAGACGCCGTAAAAAATGGCAAACGCGCCGACGTAGCCCCATCGCAACGGTTGAGATAAGACTATAAGGGCGAGAATGGCGGTAACTACTGGTTGCAACGTGGAATAGACGGTTAGTAACGTCACCCCGGCTCTTTTGTTGCAATACGCACTCAAGGCGTACTTTAAGATGGAGTTGAACACCACCGCGAAGAAAAGAGCGTAGAGGCCTTCAGTTTCTAACACCCATCTTTTATTCGCGCTTAATTTTCCAGACGTAACCGCATTCGCGGTTATTGAGCTTAAGCTGTTATCATATTCGTCTAACGCGTACACTCCCGCATCCTCTCCAAACGGGACACAAATCACCGCACATAAAGCCATCATGGATGCGCCGAACGCATACTCCCACGCCGTCACCATCAACGGCGCGTTCTCTTTTTTTCTCAGCGTGATCTTTTGTAAATTATAGTACATCGCGCTCGCAAAACTTCCCACAAACAACGCCAACAATCCAACGGGACTACTTTCCTTCGCTTCCTCTTCTGTGCTGACATCTTTCAAATACTCGTCGATGACGCTCACGCTCATTGCGCCGACGCAGGCCACGACGACTCCGCTCGCGATGAACGCATTCAACTTTTCCTGCCCCAAACACACCGCAATTGCCATCGCAAACATCGGCGTCGCCAGGTGTACTAAAGATGCCATCACGGCTCCGACTAACTGAATCCCGAGTAAAGATGCTAACTGGTTGCAAAAAATGCCTAAAAACGCTTGACTTAACACTCTGGGGAAGTCGATGGCATTCGGAAACCATTTAAACGCGCGTGAATCGTGCGTGAACGCGCACAGATACAACAGAGGTGCCGCCAGCACGTCTCGATACAACGAAAACACCAACACGGCGCGCCAATCGTCCGCGTCGGTATCTTTGTTCAAGAACAGTTGACAGAGAGTGTTGTATATCGCGCACACGCATTGGATTGCGAACAGCGCGAGGTGCAACTTCACGTCTCTGTACGACGACGACGACAACGACGACGACGATTTCCCCTCGTCCCGGGGGTCGAACCCACCACCCATCTCGAGCACCGTTTCCTTTCTCCACCAGTGCGCTCGATCGACGCGCGGAAAACGAGAGGAGGACACAAAGCGTGAAAAACCCGCCCACAAAAGTGTGGTTGTTTTAGAGAGGGAGAGATGTTGTGCCGCGTCTTTTGTTCGTAAAGTGCTTCGAGTTATTACAAAAATACAATACTACGTACTATAAGAGAAAAGAAACGCCGCCGGGGAAAGAAACAACGTCGCCGGTCGAAAGAAACCACCAGACGCTCTGAATACGTCATCATCGCTATTTTGCCCCTTTCGTTCCGTCTTCTTTAGTGCTTCATCCTCGTGTTGGTCTTCGTCGCGGCGTTATGCGAGCCTGAGCGCGAGTTTTGCAATTTTTTTTACTTTGTCGCCTTCGAGCGCGGCGTCGAGGCGTTCGTCCGAGAAGGAAGGCGGCGCGCCTTCAATTCGTATCCGCGCGAGTATCGTATCTTCGGTGCTCTCTTCTTCGAGCGATAACGCTTTCACGTGCGCTTCTGTCGCACAGACGGCAAACTTTTTGTTCTTATTGCCGAGGATGTACGGGTCGCGATCGAAGAACAGCGCCGAGAGGATTAAATCGCTCGGTAGGACGAGGATGAGACGACTATTTTTGCTCCTACTTTCTGCCCCTAGCGCCAAACAAATCGTGAGCAAAATACCCATACCTTCTGCGGAAGTGGATTGGCCCCAATTGGAAAATTCTGGAAACGTCGGTTCTTGTTGTTTTTTCTTCTTCGCTTGCGTGGTTATCAAATCCGAAAGCGCTTCTAACGTCGATTTTTGGCCTCCCGCGACGCTTTTCATCGCCTCCGAGACGACCGAAGCCGTCGGCGCTTTCTTTTTCTTTTTCTTACTTTTCTTTCCAAACGCGAACGGTTCATCGTCGCCATCGTTGTCGGCTGTTTTGGTCTCACTTCCACCAGCTAAAGCCGACCCGACATTCTCCGGTAAATCAAAATTTGGTACGTCTAAAACCAATTCACTCTCGCCGTGGCCATCGTTATTAAACACAAACTCTACCGCTTTCCCCGCGTTTCCTCCGTACGCTTTTTCGAACGTCTCTTCGTCTACTTCTTTACCATACCTATTCTTACTCTTGCTCACGAACTCATCGTCCAATTTCTCCTCCGCAATCTTCTCGATTTTTCCGACGACCCGGTCCATAAACGTCAAAGCGCTTCCATCGTCTTCTCCGCTCATCGCGTCCGCGCACGTGGAGTACAACCCGTAAAAGCTCTCTTCCGCTTTGCTCCCCGGGTCGGCCAATATCCTTCCGACTGAGCACTTGCGAATGGGCGTCTCGACGTTTTTCGCTCGAAAACAGCTCGCCAACACGTGCGCCTTCAACCCGAGCGTTCTCAACAGGACGAACTCTTTGTACCCAAAACGTCGTTCTTTCAACTCGCGTTTCGTTTTTATCTCCAACTCTCCTCTGATCAATCCGAACACCCCTCCGGTTTCTTCCGCGTGGCGGTTCTCCGACGTCGTCGTCGTTTTTTCCAGCGCCTCCCAGTTGATGGTGTTGTTTTGGAGGTTCACCATTCGAGAGAGCATCGAGCCCGGGGAAGGGTGTTGGCTCAACGTCGAGCTCGCCTCCTGCTGTTGCCGTCTCCGCCTCGCCGCCGCCGTCGTCGTCGACGACGCGCGTTGCCGTCTTTGGTGTCGTCGCCCTCCTCTCGGAGACGACGACGTCAAAGTCAAAGTCAAAGTCAAAGTCGTCATCGGGCGTCGAAGACCACCACGATGCCAACTCTTTTTTTTCGGGGGGTGGCGGAGAGAGCAAAGGCGCTTACTACGTCTCTGACGACACAATCACTTTTCGCACTTAACTTCGGAATTTCCAATCGCAAAAGGGGCTTTTTTTTTTGTGTGGGTGCAACACCACACCTTTGAAAGTCTTTTTTTTGGTCCAACACGAGAGGAATACTAGTAGGAGATGTGCACTCACAGAGTCGAAAGAGAGACTCAGAGAGGACGAAATAAAGAGACTGAAGTGTTTAGGGTGTAAGTGCAAAATGAGTACACACATTTTGCTTCTCTCTCTCTTAATTAAAAGACTTCATTTTTTAAAATCGCATTATATAACGACTTTGACGACGGACACTTTAAGCGCGAAAGAAGAAACGAAGAAGAAGAAGAAGAAGAAGATGAACTCCGCCTTGGGAGGGGTGAAAAAGGGGTCTTTCCTCGTCGTGCCGCGCGCGGCGCTGTGCATGCGGCGCTCGAGAGGAGGAGGAGGAGGAGGAGGAGGGATGATGAGCAGCGCACCGACGCGAACAACGAAAACGATGTCGTCGTCATCGAAAACGTCGTCGTGTTTATCGGCGCTTTTCTTCTCCTTCCCACGACGGGGAAAAAGATTTGAAATCGATTTTCGACGCGGAGACATTCTCGCGTCGAGAGGGTCGGCGTCGGCGTCGAGCGGGGGGAACACCATGGGAGACAACAACAGCAACAACAGCAGCAGCAGCAACAACCGGTATTATAACGACGCGTTCGCATCGCCACCTTTGGTGGTGTCAAACGGCGATCGATTGTCCGGGCCAGGAGCGAATAGAGCGATTAAATGGGTACCGAGTGATGCGAAATCGTCCAACGAAGACGCAAACTATTACGCGCGAGAGACGCCGTCGGCGCCGCAGTGGGGTGGGGCGCAAACGACTGCGACTGCGGGTGGCGATGGACACCAACAATATTATCGAGGGTATAATAACAACGGCGGCGCTTCTTCTTCTTCTTCTTCTTCTTCTTCTTCTTCTTCTTCTTCTTCGTACGGCGGCGGCGGCGGCGGCTATGGCGGTTACAACACCAACACCAACACCAACAATTCTTCGTCAAACAATTCAAACAGAACGTTTGTGGACTTTTCTATTTACAAATCGAAATCGGCGTTATCCGTAAAATTGGTCAAACCGACGTTTGAAACCGATTCACAAGGTCGGACGATTATGAAACGTTCGGGCGGGATCCTGTTGGAATTTGCGCCGTCAATCGGGACTCGGAAATACGATTGGACTCGGAAAGGGTCGTTCATGCTCTCTCCGATTGAAGCCGCAGAGTTGGCAAACAGATTAAACCCGAGTCGACAATCTATCGCGCAAAAGGTGGAGTTTTTCCACGACCCGGGGATGGGCGGGAGTTCGCAAGGGTCCGTGACGAAAAGTTTGAAGATGGAAGCGATGCCAGACGGTACCGGCGGGGTGTTTTTGAATTATAGTCAAACCAAGTTTGGAGAGAAGTTGAACGTAAATATCCCGGTATCGTTCGGGGAAGTGTCTGCGTTGGAGCTGTTGATTAAACACTTAGTTCCGAGAGTGATGGGATTTTTTGACGAAGATTCGATGACGTCGAGTTTATCGTCGTCGTCGTCGTCGTCG
>MDSZ01229199.1_pt1 | contig 22534 bp, 22 predicted proteins | sample 811201 | NCBI WGS metagenome assembly MDSZ01 (sample SAMN05326647, study PRJNA326480) | marine metagenome | isolation source: seawater | place: Indian Ocean: North | collected 2010 | reverse complement strand
TGTTGCAAAATCTTTTGATAGTCACATAACGAAATCTGTACCATTTTATAACAAAATTCATGAATTAGGATTAGATATTTCTGATTTTTTTTTACAAGACAATTCTAAAGTATTGGATATTGGATGCTCCACAGGATCATTTATTAAGAAATTAGAGCAAAAAAATAAAAATAAAAAATTGAAAATAATTGCAATAGATACAGAAAAACAAATGATTTCTCATGCAAAGAAACATTCAACTAATAAAGCAAATTTCTTTTGTAAAGATTATTTAAAATTTAAAGTTCAAAAACAAAATCTCATAACTTCATTTTTTACAATACAGTTTGTGCACCCCTCTAAAAGGCAAATTTTTTTTAAAAAAATATATAATGACCTATTATGGGGAGGCGGTTTTTTATTTTTTGAAAAAGTAAGAGGCAATGATGCAAGATTTAATGAAATAATGAATATATTGTATGATGAATTTAAAACTAAAAATGGTATATCGGCAACTAATATTTTAAAAAAAACCAGAAGTTTAAAAGGAATAATGGAACCATTTTCATCACGGGCAAATTATAAAATGTTAAAAAATGCTGGATTTGATGATTATATGACAATTTTTAAGTATCTAAATTTTCAAGGTTTTCTCGCAATAAAATAAAATGATAAAAAATATTTGTGTAGTTGTTAATAATAGAGCTAATTATGCTAGAGTAAAATCTATACTTAAAGAATTTAAATCTTCTAGAAAGTTCAATTTGCAACTAGTTATGGGTGCATCTTCACTTTTAGAAAAATATGGTGACTTAGAAAAAATAATAAAAAAAGATAAGTTTAAAATTACAGATAAATTTTATTCAATTGTAGAAGGTGGTAATAATCTTACTATGGCAAAATCAACCGCGCTTACACTTCTTGAAATCGTTGATGTTTTTGAAAAAATAAAACCAGATCTTGTTTTTGTTGTAGCAGATAGATTTGAAAATCTATCAGTAGCAGTAGCAGCTAGTTACATGAATATACCTTTAGCACATCTGCAAGGAGGTGAGGTTACAGGCTCTATTGATGAAAAAGTTAGACATGCAATCACAAAATTGTCTGACATACATTTTGTTTCCACAAAAAGATCAAAAGATTTTGTAATTAAAATGGGTGAAAATAAAAACAGCGTTCATAATACTGGGTGCCCATCTTTAGATATAATTAATTTTAAAAAATTAATGAAAATTAAATCCCCAGAATTAAACTTTATAAAAAAAAAATTCATACATAAAAAATATATAGTTGTTGTTCAACATCCAGTAACAAATGAAATAAAAGAAACTAAAAATCATATAAATAGCACACTTAAAGCAGTAGTAAATATTTGTAGGCAAATGCAAGTATCCGCAGCATGGTTATGGCCTAATGTCGATGCTGGTACTGATATAATTTCAAAAAAACTTAGAATTTTTCAAAATCTAAATAAAGATAATGAAAAAATTATTTTTATAAAAAATCTTTCTCCTGAAGATTACTTATCTTTAATTCAAAATTCAAAATGTATAGTAGGAAACTCATCATCGGGTATTAGAGAGGCTTCTTATTTAGGTATACCTTCTGTAAATATCGGATCTAGACAGATATATAGAGAAACTGCAAAAAATGTAATAAATACGGAACATAATTATGATAAAATTTATAAAGCTATAAAATTTCAGATAAATAAAGGTAAATACAAAAAATCGACTTTATATGGTTCTGGTAAAGCTGCAAAAAAAATATTTAGAATTGTAAAAAATATTAAAACAATAAATGTTAAAAAAAAAATAAATTATATTAAATATTAAATGAAATTTATTTTTAATATTTTAATTGAAATTTTCTATACCTATAAATTTAAATTTCACAATAATAAAAAATTTAATATAAAATCAAATTCTAAAGATAATTATATTATAGTTGAAGTAAACAGAATATATGGATCTCATATTGCGTATAGTTATATTATTGATGCGCTTAAAAAAAAATATAATTCTAAACTAATTGCATTTAAAGCAAACTATTTTAATAACTTCGTAGAGAAATTAATTCATCTTTTATTCATGAGATTAGGTTTCCTACAATATATTTTTTATAATACATTCGGTAAGTCCATTAAAATTTATTATAAACAACAAAACTCACTTAGCAAGTATGATAAATATTATAGAAAATTAAAAAACAAAAAGGATGTATTAAAATTTAAAATAGATAATGTTTTAATTGGAGATTTAATTTACGATAGTTATCTAAGATATAATCTTAAGACAACTATAAATCTTTTAGATGATAATTTTAGAAATTTTTTTTTAAAGTCTGTTGATTATTACTTTTACTGCAAATCAATTTTTAAAAAATATGAAATAAAATCAGTAGTGTTAAGTCATACAATTTATCTTCCTGCAACTATGGGAAGGATAGCATTGCAGAAAAATATCAGCTTTTACTGCGTTCATTCTGGCGGCTGTGTAAGATTGGGTAAAGATGGTTTATATAATGAGAATTTTAAATATTACAAAAAGGAAGCTAAAAAACTATCAAAGCATCAAAAGAAATTGGGTACAAATGTTGCAAAAAAAGAACTTAACAGAAGATTGAATGGAGATGCGAATCCATCGATATATGGTGGAAGAGATAACTCTACTTGGGCAGGTGAAATTAATTACAATTACATAAAAACTAATCATAAAATAAAAGTCCTGGTTGCTCTGCATGACTTTTATGACTCGCCACATGTTTTTGGAAACTTTCTTTTTGCTGATTTTCAAGAATGGTTAAATTATTTGGGAAAATTATCACTTAAAACAGATTACGAGTGGTATTTAAAACTTCATCCATCAAAAAAATTTAAAGCTATTACAGCAGAAATAATTAAAATATTTTTAAAAAAATATAAAAAGTTTAAAGTATTAAACGATGATATTTCTCATTTATCTTATGTAAAAAAAATTGACTATGTTCTTACTATCCATGGCAATATTGCCCAAGAATATGCCCTTTTTAATAAAACTGTAATTACTGGATCACCAAATGGTAGATTTACTTTATATAATTATAATATTAATCCTAAAAATTTTAAATCATATAATAAAATTTTACTTAATTTAAAAAAAAATAAGAACAAATTAAAAATTAATAAATCTGAAATATATTTTTCTCATTACACTAATAGAATTTTTTTCCACCCTAATTTTTTCTTTAATTTTGATATATTTGCAAAATCTGTGGGTTGGGAAAATATTAATAATATTTTTGCTATAAAGTATTGGTTAAAAAATTTTAGTAATAATGAACATCGCAGAATCACAGACAAATTAAGCGAATTTGTAGAAAAATCTGAAAAATATCAAAAATACAGAAAATTAAGGTAAATCCAAAATTTTACTTAACTTTTTCATTAATCCTCCATCTTCCTCTATAATTTTTTACAACATCTTTTTCACATTTAAGGATATTTAAGGTTTTCTTAGAATTTGAGTCATGATGGAAATTTTTAAAATCAACCACTTTACTTAGTTCTTTTGGTAATATTGAAAATTTATTATCTCTACCTTTTAAATTATTGTCTACGGTAAAATGTTTTTCTATCAGACAGGCACCATTTGCAATTGCCCATATGGCATCATTGATGCCTTTCGCATGACCTGAGTAACCTACATTTTTGAACTTTTTCATCAGAAATTTAAATTTATAAAAATTAATATTTTTATTATCTAAGGGATATGAGCTAACGCAATGTAATAATATAAGCTTGTTTGTTCTAATCTGATATAATCTTTTTAGCTCTAGTGAACTTAATGCTCCAGTAGAAACGATAACTTTTGAAAAATGTTTAAGGGCTAATTTAATTAATTTAAAATCATAGGCCTCTGAAGAAGGTATTTTTATAATCCTTCTGTTTATATTTTTATGAATTTCTAAATCTTGATATGAAAACACAGACCCAAAACACTCGATTCCTAATTTTTTAGAAAATCTGTATAATAATTTAAATTTTTTATAATCTAAGTAAGATTTTAAGTATAATTTTCTTCTTCCATCATTATCCCATGCTCCTGGTTTAAGATTTTTAGGATTCCATAGTTGGAACTTGACTGCATCTGCTCCACTTGCTTTTGCCACGGTAATCATTTTTTTTGCTAATTTAATATTCCCCAAAAAATTCCAACCTATTTCTGCAACAATAATGGGTTTGTTAAAATTTAATCTCACTTATTATTATTTATAGTTTCTTAAAAGGTTGATGGAGTCCGCAATTCTTCTCAAATTTTCTAAGTCATGATAGTCCATACTTCCTGTGTGACCTAACTGTGTTGAAACATTCAAAGATTTATTATTTGAAAAATGTTTCTCTATTATTCTGGCACCCTTTGATATTGAATAAATTGCTGCATCGATACCAACTGTATGATCACTAAATCCATTAAAGAAACTATCATCAAAATTTGGCATATTAATTTCTGTGAGTTTAGTGGGATATTTAGAAACACAATATAAATATTCTACATTCTTATCTTTAAAGGGTAATTCTTTAGAGTAATCATACATTCCCAAAGAAACAATTGTTCTCTTTTTTTTTGAAATTATTTTTTTACATAATTCTGGATCTTCATTTACAGTTCTGCTTGCGATTTTATAAACTTCAAATCCAAGTTCTTCACACCATTCTAATTTTTCTTCATCAAATATTGATGCTGTTAAATTTATTCCAATGGTTTTACAAAAATTGTTTATTTTCTCTAATTCTTTTTTATTTATATCTAAGTAAGATCTTTCACTATCACCAAAAAGTTTTTCACTTGAATAAAGTTGAACTTTTACAAAATCAGCACCTGAAATTTTAGATTGTATAATCATTCTCTCTATTTCCTTTATATCCCCCATATGTTGAGGATGAATTTCACATATAATTTCTACATTTCTCTGTAATTTATTAATCTTCATTTATTTTTTTTTATTTTAAAAATTTTTTCGAAAAAATAATCCTTTTTTAATTTACCTTTTTTTTTATTTAAATCTTTATAGCCTAACCAATATAAATTTCCTCTATCGTTTTTAATTTTTGGATAATTTTTATGACCTTGAGAAGCAAAATCTCTCTTTAATCTATTTAATGGACTTTTATAAGAACTTCCAATTTTATATATATTATATTTTTTTGAGATATTTGAAAAACTTATATCTGTAAATAATCTTTGATGACTAAAATTAAAATAGTTTTCTTTGATATCTAATGGATAACCTTTTCCTTCCAAAAAAAGATATCCTTTATTCTTTAAAAAACTACTAACTTTTTTCATTACTATATTCGCGTCAAATACATGTTCTAAAGAACCATTTATTATTATAAGATCATAATAATTTTTTTTTAATTTTAGATTTTCTGCATTTTCAATTTGAAGTTTGATATTCTTTAGTATTTTTTTTCCTACATTGACTGTTCTTGAATCTGGATCAATTCCTGTAACTTCACATCCAATATCACTAAAAGCCTTAAGCATTCCTCCATATCCACATCCAATATCAAGAATTTTTTTATTTTTAAAGTTAAGTTTAAATTTTTTTTTTAAAAAATTAATTAAAACTTTTCCTCTTATAATTGTATTTTTAATTCTAATTCTATCGTATTTGTTAATTGAGGTGTTTGAGCTTAAAACATCAGTATAATAAAATTTATAAAAATTTTTCGAAAACCTAAAAAACTGTTGAGCGTGACCGCATTTATTACATAGTACCGTAGGGAAGTAAATATATCTTCCTTCTTTGCTATTTAGTAAACTGTTTGTAGAAGCACTCCTAAAATTTTTTTTATTGCATATATCGCAGTTATTTTCATTTAAATTAAATTTTTTGCTAAATTTAAGTTGTTCACTTAAATATTTTTTATAATTAGAAAGAATATTCATAATCTACCTGGAAAAATTTTTAACAAAAAAATATAAATTTATTAATTGCCAAAATAAATATCCACTCGCATTTTCATTATCACTATTTTTAAATTCTTTCCACTTACTGATTACCTTTTTTTTATTTAAAAAGCTTACTTTTTTATACAAAAAATTATCATAAAGTAAATTTTCTACCCAATTACTAAATTTCCCCTTTTTTAACCATGAATTCTGTGGATGAGGCACGTGGACTTTGGGCGACAACCAGTTATTTTTACTTTTGCAGTTTTTTTGCATGTAATTTCTTATTAAAGATTTATCGATTTTTTCTGATTTATTAATCATTGAAACAGATTTTTCAACAAACTTTCTCTCAAGAAAAGGAAGTCGCATTTCAATAGAATGGTACATCGATGATCTATCTACCATGTGAGTTGTCCTTGGTATTTTAATTTTAAAAAAATAATCATTAATTTTTTTTGAAATATTGGAAAATTTATCTTTATTTATTACAGCTTCATTAGATATTATTTTTGAATCTATGAGCTCAAATGATTTAGATTTAATTTTCTTTTTTATGCTTTTATAGGACCCAAAACATTCATCTAATCCAAATCCTGACAAAATAACATCGAATCCGTCTTTTTTTGCTTGATCACAAACTTTAAATAATCCAAACTGAGCAATGCCTCCTATTGGTCCCTCGTTAGCTTTGACAAATTTTTCAAAATTATTTATTAAATAATCTTTAGTTATTAAAACTTTTTTAATTTTTTTATTATATGAGTCAGTGAATTTTTTAGCCTTTTTATATTCATAAGACTCACCTTCAAAATCATAGGTATAGGCTGTTAAATTATATTTATTTTTATAATTTGTATAAATTACATGCGCGATTAAAGAAGAGTCTAATCCAGAAGAAAGTGATATAGATATTTTTTTATCCGAAATCGTGTGATTTATAATATTTTTTTTCATATAATCGATATAATTTTTTTTAGATTTATTTTTGTTTAATTTTATATTTGAATACAATCTTTTAAAAAATATTTGATTATTAATTATATATCCAATCTCCCCCGGTAAAATCAGACTGATATTTTTAAATAATGTTTGTCTTTTTTTAAAATAATCATTCTCTAAAAAATACTCTTTAATTGATTGTTTATTTATCTTTTTATATTGAGGACTGATAAGTTTTAAAATAGGTTTTATTTCACTAGAAATAATAATTTTATCATTATTAGAAAAGTAATATAATGGTTTTTGACCAAAAAAGTCTCTTCCAAATATTATTGAATTATTTTTCTCGTTATAGATAGTAAATGCAAACATGCCTTCAAAATCCATTATAAATTCTGGATTTTCTTTTTTAAATATGAAATTTTTAATTAAAACTTCGGTATCACTAGTAGTTTGAAATTTTATTTTTTTACTAATTTGGTTTTTTAATTCCTTAAAATTATAGATCTCGCCATTGAATAATAGATGATATTTATTATCCTTATAATTAACTGTCATTGGTTGGTTTGATCTACTATTTAAATCTTGAATACTTAGCCTGGAATGAAATAAGAAAATATTTTTTTTGATTATTGATTTTTGAAAGTCTGGACCTCTATGATATAATAGCTTTGAAGTTTTTGAAATTAAACGTATTTCTTTTTTAGTTAAATTTTTTTTTTTATTTAAATATAAAAGGATACCACACATTTAGAAATTTTTAATTATCAATTTTTTAATTTCATTTAAAGCTTTAAATTCAGAATTATAGGTAAGTCCTGCGATATGTGGAGATATTATTATATTTTTGTTAATTCTTGACAGTTTAATTAATTTATTTTCACTCTTTAATAATTTATGCTCATCTTTCAAAACATCTAAACCAACTTTTTTAATATGTTTGTTTTTAATAAGTTTTATTAAATCCTTTTCGATAATTATTTCTCCTCTCGATATATTAATAATATTTGATTCTTTTGGTAAGTATTTTAAATTTTTTCTACCAAAAAAGTTTTCAGTTTTATTGGTTAATTTTGCGGAAATTATCAGGAAGTTAGAATTTTGAAGGAATAATTTTAAATTAGTAAATTTTTTTGCAAGTTTACTTTTTACGTATGGATCATAAAAATTTACTTCACAATTAAATATTTTTAGAAATTTAGCTACATTCTTTCCAATTCTCCCAAATCCAAAAATGCCAAATTTAAAATTTGACAATTCATTACCCCTCAAATCATCTTCCTTATTTCGCCAATTAGATGATAAAATCACATTATTGATTAAGTTTGTATTCCTAATCATTTGCAAAATAAGTGATATAGTAAACTCTGATGATGCTCTAATTTCTTTTGTTTTACTCAATGTATTTAAATTTAATACTTCAATTTTAGGATTTAAATTTTTAAAATCTATATGTGTTAAACCTGTAGTAGGTGAACATATGTATTTTAAATTTGAAAATTTTTTTACAATCTGATTATTAATTTTATAATCAATATCAGTAGAAACTAACCAACCCATAATGGTATTTTTATACTTTAAATTATCTAAATTCTTTGGATTACAATAAATTAAACCAATATTTTTATATTTAAAATTATCAAATATTTTTTTTGCTATTTCTTTTTTATATGTAATTAGTAAATTTGTTTTTTTACTTCTTGAATAGTCTATCTTTTTATCTATAAAAATATTTGCTGGCTTGTTTTTGCATAAACCTTTTAAAACCAAACTTTCTGCTAAATAAAAATCATTAATTTGATCAATATTAATTGAGTCATTTTCATTCATTATATAACTTAAAGAATTTTTGCCTTTTCTGCTAAAATTATTTATAATTAGATTTCTTTTCATAGCATAAATAGACCCATTCCTAACATATGCAGGATTTAAATCTTGTCTTCTAGATGACTCACCTTCTTTTAAAAATTTGTTAAAATCTAAAATCTTTTCTGACTTAATTTTTTTAATTCTTAACGGATGCTTGTCATATACTCTTGTCATTGCAATAACAGAATCAGATTTTTTTTTAATTAGTTTAATTATTGCGTTATCTATATGTAGGCTGTGTCTGAAAGGCGCTACAGCTGGAAGTTCAACAATATAATCATATTTTTGATTAAATAATTTTTCTGCTTTTAATACGGCATGTTTCAAAGCATCCCTTGACCAAATATGATCTAGTGCTAGTTTTTTAGGTCTCATAAATGGAACCTCAGCTCCATAATTTTCAGAAATTTTCTTAATTTTATGGCTATCCGTTGATACTATTATTTTTGAAATAAATTTCGATTTTTTTGCTGCATAAATAGAATACGAAATAAGTGGATGGCCACATAAATCTTTTATATTTTTTTCTTTAACTCCTTTAGATCCTATTCTTGCTAAAATAATTGCTAGTATTTTTGGTTTTTTTTTCATTTTTCAAATATTAAAAAATTCTTTTACATCTAGCCTTGGAAGTATAAAATTTTTTTTTATGTTATTTATATTTATATCTCCTCTTTCAGTCGTTAGTCCAAAAAGAATTTTGTTTTTTTTTAAAATTTTTATTGTATCATTATTCCAAGATCCATGTGGATAACATATAGATTTTATATTAGATAAAATGCCTATATTTTTAAAATAATTTAAAGACATATTAATTTCTTTTAATTGTTTTTGATAACTTAATTTTGCAAGATGGAGATGGTTCTCTGAATGAATGCCAAAATCCATATTATTTTTACTCATTTCTATAACCTCGGCCTGATTTAAATAAAACCCATTTAAAATTTCTTTATTACCAATATTTGCAATTTCATTGAAAAGTTTATTTGTTATTTTTTCTCGTATTTTTTTTGGCAGATAAAATTGTAATAATCTTTTAATAAATACTGTATCTCTATCATCAAATTTCGATTTTAAACTCAAAGCTTCTAATTTTAGATCCTCTGGTTTTTTACCTGTTTTTAATTGTATTTCATTAAAAATTCTTTTAAGGAGTTTTTTTTTATCTGATACTTTTTCTAAAATTAGGTGAATTTTGTTAACATTTAAAAGCAAATTTCTTTTCAAAGTACTTGTGACAGGGAAAAAAAACCCTGAAATTTTGAGTTTTTTTAATACAGGAAATACATACTTAAAATGATCCTTATATCCGTCATCAAAAGTAAGAAGAACAGATGGTTTTTTTTTAAAAGAATTTGATTTTAGTATATTAATAAATTCATCACTTGATAAAATATTAAAATTTTTTTTTAAAAACCGCATTTGATTCTCAAATTCTTTAATTTCAATTCCCTTAATATTTGGATATTTACTTTTTGAAATTTCTCTAACGTAATGATAGGTAATAGCATAAATAGTATAAGGTTTTTTTTTAATTAACAACATTACTTACAAAAATTTTTTTAAGTTTTATATTTTTTTAGTATTTCAAGGCCTTTTTTGTAAGAGCTAAAATCTACAATATCGTCTGTTTCAAATGTAATACCAAATTTTTCTTCTAATGCGGATATTAAAGTCATATGTCCTATCGAGTCCCATTCTTCAATATCTTGATATTTTAAGTTTTCCAATTTATCACCTTTTTTAATTGATAGTGCCTCATAGAATGCATCGTTGTAATGTTCAATTTTCATAAAATTTACCAGTAAAATATTTGTTATTATTTAAAAGTCAATATTTATCTAATTAACAATAATCTTAAATTATTTTTTCTTAAATACTATTATAAATTCGTGATGCTTATATTTATTTTTTATTACGAATGTTTCGATCTTTTCAATTACTTTAAATTTATTATATAAATTTTTTATTAATTTCCAATTATGATATAACTGTATAGTATTGTATTCATGTTTTTCTTTAACTAAGCATTCGTATTTTGAAAGTTTTATACCTTTTCTTTTCATTGATTTGTTTCCTAAAAGTTCAACTATAAAAAGACTATTTTTGTCCAATTTTTTATATATAAAATCAAGGGATTTTTTTACATTAATTAGGCTCATTGCATCTAGAACTCCGTAAGAAACTATTATATCAAATTTTTTTTTTAAAAACTTATGATTCAAACTATTTGTCAAAGAAATATTTTTGATTTTTTTCTTTTTCAAAAAAATTCTTGCAGTTTTAATTGCATTTTCAGAAATATCATATCCTACTGTTCTAACTCCATTTTCCTCAAAAAATGCAATATGTCTTCCAATACCACAACCAAAATCTAAAGCATTTAATTTTTTCGGTTTTGGAGAAAGTGTTTTTTTTTTTTCAATATACTTGTTAAAAAATCGAATTATATGTTCGCTAGGATAAAGTAAAAAATTTTGTTTTTGTTTGTATGATTTTTCCCAGCCTGATAAAATTTTTTTTTCCATTTTTTAATATTTTAAGTTATTTAAAATATTTTTGGCAATCTTTTCAGGATTTAAACCGTGTTTTTCCAACAAAAATTTATAACTTCCACTTTGGGTATAGCTATCATTCACACCAAAAAATAATTGCCTTGGTGAATTTGTAAGTGTTGAACTATATTCTGCAATTGCACTACCTAATCCACCAATAATATTATGCTCCTCTATAGAAACAATTAATTTTGAATTTGAGGCCTTTCTTATTGCTTCCTTATCTATTGGTTTTATTGTATGCATATTTATTACATTAGAAGAGATTTTATTTTGTTTTAAAATTTTTTCAGTTTTAAGTCCTAAATCAACCATACTGCCACAGCAAAAAATTGTTATATCTTTTCCCTCTTTAAGTTTAACGGACTTACCGAATTCTAAATTATAATCCTTTGTATAAATTATCGGACAATTGGCTCCTCCTGTTAATCTTATATAACAAGGTTTTTTTAATTTTATTGCATTATAGACAGATTTAACAGTTTCTAAGCAGTCAGCTGGAGAAACAATTGTTAAATTTGGTATAGATCTTAATGTGCCAATATCCTCTATACTGCAATGTGTATAACCCAAATTTCCTAATACCAGTCCGCTTGCAATCCCTACCATACATACACCTTGCTTCATATAACCTAGATTTACTTTTATTTGCTCACAACATCTTTGTGTTTGAAAAGGTGCAAAGGTTGTGGTTAATACTCTAAATTTCTCAGAGGCCAGTCCAGAGGCTATTCCAATCATATTCTGTTCCGCTATACCAACATCTAGATATTTGTCTGGATAGGTTTTTCTAAATCTATCAAGTCCTGCTGATGTAGAAACATCAGCTGTTAAAACCATTAAATCATTAAATTCTTTTGAAATTTCTAACAAAATTAGCCCTAGGGTTGCTCTTGGACCAATTGTTGACCATAATTTTATATTTCTTTCATTGATATTAATCATCTTTATAAAGTTCCTCTATAGCTTGATCATATAAAGATTTCGTTAGTACAGAGTGGTGCCAATTATTATCATTTTCTGAAAAGGAAAAACCTTTGCCTTTAACTGTTTTAGCAATTAATGCTTTTGGCTTATTAATCTCTTTTGTATTTTGAAAAAACTCAAAAATTTCATTTATATTATGTCCATCTATATTTTTAGTATACCATCCGAAACTTTCCCATTTTTTTGTTAAATCACCAGTGTCCATAATATCTTTATTGGAGCCAGTTTGCTGAAAACTATTATTATCAATAATTACATATAAGTTATTTAATTTAAAATTTGGAGCTGCCATTGCAGCCTCCCATACAGAACCTTCGTTACACTCTCCATCTCCAACTATCACATAAACATTAAAATTATTATTTTTTTTTTTTGATGACAATGCTACCCCAATTCCAAGGGATATGCCCATACCTAAAGACCCATTAGAGAATTCTATTCCAAGTTTCCTATTTAGCACTGGATGACCAGGTAAAGATGAGTCGTCTTGCTCGAAAGTCTTTAGTTCATCTTTTGATATAAATCCAATCTCACTCAATGCAGAATAATATGCTAAACATGCATGTCCTTTACTTAAAATAAATCTATCTCTATTTTCAAATTCAGGATCTTTATGATTAATTTTCATTTCATATGAAAATAAAACTGACATTATATCACAAATAGAAAGAGCTCCTCCAAAATGAGAACTGTTAGCACCAGCAATTAGTGCCATATCTAATATATTTTTTTTTAAGTTTTTAGAAAATTGTAAAATTTTATTAATTTTTTGGGTTTTTTGTTCTATAGGTTTCAAATTCCACCATCCACTCTTATAACTTGACCATTTATATAACTGGAAAGATCTGATGCAAGAAACAACGCTACATTGGCAATCTCATCAGGTTTTCCTAATCTTTTCATTGAAATATTATTTTTCATGGAGTCAATTATCTCTTTTGAAGTATTTTTGTTTAACATATCTGTATCAATCAGACCTGGTGCAATCGCATTTACTCTAATATTATCTCTTCCAATTTCCCTAGATAGTACCAATGTTTGAGCAATTAACGCAGATTTTGAAGATGCGTAGGAGCTTCTTCCTGGATTTCCATCAACGGCACTTATTGACGAAATATTTATAATACTACCTTTTTTATTTTTCAACATTTTTCTTGATATTATCTGCATTATGGAAACTTGAGAAAAAAAATTAATTTGAAAAGTATCTTTAAAATTTTTATCTGGTGTCATTAGGAATGAATTTGTTGAAATATCCCCAGCGTTATTTACTAAAATGTCGATTTTGTCATTTTCTTTTACAACTTCCTTTAAATTTAAATTAACTTCATCTTTATTAGATAAATCAAAAAAATAATTTTTAATTGTAATTTTATATTTATTCTGAAGATTGTGACAATATTTGATAAAATCAACATCTCTTTTTCTTGTGCATGCAATTATATTACAGTTATTCTCAGAAAATAAATTTAGAATAGCTTTTCCTATCCCTTTATTACACCCAGTAATCATTGCAGTTTTGTTAGATAACATTTAGATTAAATAAAATCTTCCTTAGGAAATATTTCAGAAGCTAACGCAGGTTTGAATATTGACTGACCTTGCTTTGTCATAAATTTTCTAATAAAGCTTTTATCTTCTCCAGCTAAACAAAGATCACTATGATTTCTAAAATGTTTTATGCTAAAACCATAATCAACAATTTCTTTTAGAGATTGTTTAAATATATTCCCTATTTTAATATGTACATATGGACAAACTAAAACATCTCCAATAGGAGTTACATATAATCTATTAACAGTGGTGCATCCTAAAATACCTTCAAAGCTTTTATCAAAAGGGTTCCATATATTTCTAACTAGATTCTTATATTCTTTCCTAATTTTTCTTAAATAAATCCTGTCATTATCATCACAGATAATTTCTTCAGCTTTTTGCCACATACCTGCTGGTACAGCTACATTAAGAAGTGTTTTATATTTTTGATCTTTAGAATAATCTAAAAGTTGTTTTAAATGATCAGTGTGAGCATTATAGTGTCCAACAGTAATATTTAGGTAAGGATCTATACCTGCTTTTTGAACATGTTTAAGACCCTCCATTGCTCTTCTCCAAGAGTCTTTTCTACCTCTTATTTCGTCATGAATTTTCTCATCCATACTATCTATACTAACTGAAACTCTACTCACTTTAGCTTCGGCTAACCTATTGGCCATTTCCTCATCTAGGTGATAACCATTAGTAGTTAAGTAAAGATAAAATCTCTCTGGTTTAATTGCTGCAAGCACCTTGAATAATTTCTTAGGTTGTAATAACAGCTCTCCACCTTGCAAATCAAATTCAAAATATCCTAATTCGTCTGCCTCATCTGCTAATTTAGCAATAGCATCATAGTCTAAATATTCTTTAACATGATCTCCTTTTGGAGAATTAGTAAAGCAGTACTTACATCTTAAATTACAAGCATTATTAAAATTTAGATCAATACCCCTGGTTTTAGTTCCTACCTTACCATCATTGTATTGAACATAATCATAAAAATCTTTAAGCTTTTTAACAAGTCTAGGTTTTTTTAGCAGTGATGAAGCTATGGGCATATTAGAATTTATATATTATACATTTAATATGGCAATAACAATTTAAATTCAGCTTTACATGCTAAATTATTCTCAACACTAGCTCTTCCTTCAAATAAACCCAATCCTCTTTTAAAAGAAATTATTTTTGTTTCTAAAAAAAGCTTTTCTCCAGGCAAAACTTTTCTTGCAAACTTGATTTTATCCGCGTTGGTTAAATAAAGTTTTTTTCCTTTATTATTTGGTAGAGTTAAAATGATAAATGATGCCATTTGAGTTAATGCTTCTAATTGTAACATACCAGGCATATTTGGATCATCTTTCCAATGTACTTTAAAGAACCATTCGTTCGTTTTAAGAAATTTATATCCTTTTGAATAAATACCTGGTTCAACTTCTTCCACTAAATCAATCATCAAATATGGGTCTCTATTCTGTTGATAATCAAGAATATCTTTCATTTCTAATTTCATTGGCATAATATTTAATTATTTAAGTTATATCTATAATTCTAGTCAAGTTTTCGACTATATCTAAACCATCCCAAACAATATCTAAATCGATTGCCTTTCCTAAAGGAACTATTCTATCAATTCCATTAAGATTATTTTTTTTAATGAAATTTACCAATTTTTTTTTTTCAATGCCATAGTAAGTAACTGTTTGAAATTTTCTGCTATAAATTCTATTTAATAAATTTAGATTCTTCATTTTATATTCAAAAAATACTCCGCTATATCCTCTTAAATCTATAATACTTTCATCTATTTTCTTTAATTTATATACATTTAAATGATTTAATTTAAGTCTCTTAACAATAATTTTTGATTTTAATAAAATTTCATTTAACTTAAAATATTTTAATAAGTATAATTCTTTAGTTGTTTCATACCTCAAAGAAATATAATGATTTAATTCATTCCAAAAATTATTTATTTTCTTTATGTCATAATTTTTCCAAAAAATTAAATGTGGGCTCGAACAAGCGTTTTGGTCCATTATAAATGTATCGTTATAAAATTTTTCAACAATTTTTCTAATTGATGATTTAAAATTTATTTTCTTTAGATCAATAATACAAATTGAATATTTGTCATAAAAATAAATATCTCTACAAGAAATTTTGGTATCCATTTTTTTAAATTCTTTAATCGTATTATCCCCTCCCCAAATAATTCTTCCATCAACTTTTTTTGATATATCTAAAGAAATTAACTCATCTCTTTTGAAACTGAGAAATAAATTTGATTTGAAAATTTCAGAAAAAATTTTTTTACTCATTACGGTTTTAATTATTTTTAAGAGTTCCTTAATATTCTCTAAGTCTGGATTTGAAACCCTAACAATATTTGAGTTTCCAGATAATAAACTAAATGCAAAGCTATAAGCTAGAGAGATAGGAACATTTGATGGTGGAACATGATAAATAATACCAAGATTTTTTTTAATATAATTTTTATTAAATAAATTTTTTTTTTAATTAAATTTCTTTTTCTACACCAAAATGCAAAAGAAATTAAATCAGGATATCTTTTTAATTTACCTGAATTAAATATTTGTTTTGAAATATCTGACAAAAAATCTAAAGCTAGCTCATCAAAGGGTTCTAGTTTTGATTTTTTTATTTTTTTATTTCCTAAAATATAATATTTTTCTAATTTATAATTAAATAGCATCACTACATCCTCTTACTTCAGCTTGCTTAATTCTCCCATTAATTTTAAAAATTTTTCCATTTCTTCCACAAATACAATTGTCGCCATAAAAAATTGCCTCATCCTCTAAAATTAAAGAGTTACCTGGATAACTTGACGGTGCCAAAGAAATTGACTGAAGTATACCTGCTTCTTTTTTTTTTGTAAGTTTTAGATTTTTATTTCGAACAAATATATCCGTAAATTCATTAGTGTGAAAAAAACCCTTTTCAGGACACTCTAAAAAAATAGAACCTGTTTGCTCAACAAATCCATAATAATTAATTACTTTATTTATATTTAGTTTCTTATTTAAAATTTTTTTAAATTCATTATTTTCAATGCCCAATTTTGCTAGTTTTTTCCACCCACCTCCATGAATTAAGATAGAATTACTTAATGATTCATTTAATTTACTGAATTTTAGATTTGCTATAAGACATTCATATATTTTATATGTAAAACCAAAAATCAAGAATTTTTGATTACTGTATTTTTTTAAAAAACTATTAAAACTTTTATAATCAATTTTGCCATCTTTATTTAAAACATAGGTGTTATCTTTTCCTATTAAAGAAAAACCTAAAATTGCTGCTAGTGATGCAGAAAACTTTCTTCTATCGTTCAAATATTTTGGATTTTTATCAACTATTAAAAGTGGTAGTCTTTCTTTGCCAAACTCTTTTGTTAATATTTTATTTAATATTTTTTTTTGATTAATTGAATTATATTTGTCTAAAAAAATTTTAGAATTAACGCCTGATGTTCCTGATGAATTCAATTGCATTACAACTTTTTTTTTTTTGCAGCTTAATAATTCTAATTTTTTAAATAAATTTATATGTAGAAAAGGTATTTTTTCAAGATTATTTAATTTTTGAATTTTTATTTTTTCATTATTAATAAAATTTTTGAAATAACTGCAATTTTTGTAATGAAATATTAGTTTATTTTTAATTTTATTTAGAAAATCGTTTTTTTTTTTTGACATTTTAATTTTTGGCGACTTTTTTCAAATAAATTAAATCTATTTTTCCATTAGATAGATATTTAAATTTTTTTATATATTTAATGTGAAAATCATTTTTTCTAAGATTAAATTTTTTACTTAACATATCTAAAATTACATATTTGTTATATTTACTTATAACAAAAATATAAATTAAATCACCGATTTGAATACATTTATTATCTAAATCATTAAAATTAAGAAATTTCTGTATATCATCTAAATTAATTCTCAAACCTCTAATTTTAGCATACCTACTTTCTCTTCCGTAAATAAATAAATCACCTTTAGAATTTTTATAACCATAATCTCCAGTTTCCAAATAATAGTTATTTTTTCTTTTGTTAGATAAATGTTTTATATTTGTTGCATAATCAATCATGACATTTTTTCCATGATAAATAATTTTTCCAATTTCATTTTTATTTAAAGATTTATTATTTTGATCTTTAACTATTATTTTTCCACCACCAAATGATTTTCCCACAGAGAAAATTGATTGACTTTTATTACTTGAGCATGAAAAACTTATTCTTGGGGAAGCTTCAGTTTGACCATACATATTATAAAATACAAAATTTTTTTTTTGGGACATATTGTAAAAAATTTCTAAAGTTTCTTTTTTAATTGATCCACCTGCTACTGCCATGATTTTAACAGTATCTTTTGTAGGATTAAATCTTAATTTTTTTAATATTTCAAAACTTTGTGGAACTCCATAAATTGAGTTAATCTTTTTCTTATTAAACAATCTCCAAAATTCTTTTGACATAATATTATATTTACTAAATATAATTTTGCTTCCAGCATAAATATGTGTATTTAAAATTGATAATCCATATGAGTAATGAAATGGAAGAGTTGATATTGTAATATTATTTTTATTTAATTTAAGATATCTGCAAATATCCTTTGTATTTTTTAAAATATTCTGTCTTGATAGCATGACAAATTTAGGTGATCCTGTTGAACCTGATGTTGGTAGAAGCAAACAAAGATTTTTATTTATATTATAATTTTTATTTGAATTATTAAAGATATTAAAATTTAAAAATTTTTTTGATAATTTTAAATTTAGCAACTTTTTTTCTTTAGATAAAATGTAGTTTGGTGAAAATTTTTTAATCAGATTTTTAAGATTTTTTTTATTAATATTTTTGTCAATTAAAAAAAAAGGATATTTCTTTTTTAATAAAACAAAGTAAATTAAAACAAATTCATAATTATTTTCGGCAAGTAAAAAGAAAATTTTTTTATTTTTAAAGTTTAATATTTTTTCTAAATTTTTTAAATCATTGTAAAACTTTTTATAGGTTATTCTTTGGTCTTCAATTTCAAATGCAACTAAATCTTCATTTATAAATTTTTTCTGTAGAAACATTTGTTTTCTAATTTAATTTCATCAAATTGAATTATTAAGCTAAACCTATATTAGTTTTGAGAGTTTGAATGTTTACTATTTTTCTTAATTTTTTATCTCTACTTTCAATTTTGGTTCTTCCATGCATAAATCTTTTATTATTTATCATACACAAATCATTTTTTTTCCAAACAATATTAAATGTTTCATTTTTGCAGCATTGTTTAACATCTTTAATAATTTCATAGGGAAGTTTTTTTTTGTTGCCTATAGTCCATTTTTTAAGTTGAGGGTCTCTGTCAAGTATGATCTGTAAATGATTGACAAAAGAAAGTTTATCTAAATTTACAACTTTATTTATTGCATATCTTTTTTGTATAAAAATAATTTTTTTATGTTTCTCATCTAAGATAGGATCAATGCAACCAACTTCATCGAAATGCCATTTTCTTATAAGTTTTTTTTTATTTTTTTTTATTTGGATTGGTATCTCAACAAAATAATTAATTTCATTTTCTAAAAAATATTTCTTAGTATTGATTTTAAAACGCTTATAAACCTGAGTACCATCACATAAAGTTGTGAAACCACTTTTTAATGAAGGAGTTATGCAATAAAACCATACAATATCAGGCCAAGAAGGAGAGTAACTAGCTTCAGAGTGAAGAGGCATCATTTTATTTCCTTCATCAACAGTTTTTACATGCTTTGTATTTTCTACTTCCTTTCTTCTACCAGCATCATTTGCATAAATTTTTGTAAATTTATCTGTGAATTTTTGTATATCATCAATCCCGATTTTAAAATTTCTAAACAACAAAGCTCCATGCTGATTATATAAATCTACGACTATTTTTTTTGGTAAATCATTTATAGATTTTAATGATAAGTTATTTATAAGAAGTAAATTATTATTTTTTGAAACTTTGTATAATTTTTTCATGAAGAAGAATAAATATGATTAAACCTATAAAAAAAAATATTAGAAATCAAATAAAATTTTCATACCTATATGTAAAACAATATAAAAAATTTCAAAAATTTATTTATTATAACCATAGCAAAAAACATATATTTGTTAAAAGTAAAAAAGTTTTTGACTGGTTTTATAAGAAAAATAAAATTTATAATCTGGTAGTAGCATATAAAAATAAATCAATCATTGGAGTACAGGGTTTTATACCATTTAGTAAATTTGATAATATTTTAAAAAATTATGCATTTCTTGCTTATTGGAGAGTAAAGAAAACAAAAGAATTGGGAGTTGGACTAAGGCTTTTTAAAATTATAAAAAATAATAATTTTAAATTTACTGGTGTTGTCGGAATTAATAATGAATTAATAAATTATCATAAATGGCAAGGTTTTAATACTGGAAAACTAGACCATCACTTTTTTATAAACAATAATTTAAGAGCAAAGAAAATTATTAAATTTTCGAAGAAAAAAAAATTTATTAAAGAAAACATTAATTTAATTAAATTAAATAAGAATAATATTTACAATATTAATAATAAAATTTTTGATTACCAATATCCAAAAAAAACAAAAAAGTATTTAACTTTTAGATATTTAAATAATAAATTTTATAATTACAATTTGTTTTATTTAAAATCTAAAAAAGTAAATTTGATTTTAGTATTTAGAATTGTCGAAATTAAAAATTTGAAAATAATGAAAATAATTGATTTAATAGGAAACCAATTAAATGTTAAGTTTATTGGTGGTGCTATGAATTTTTTATTAAAGAAATTTAATTGTGAATATTCTGACTTTTATAGCTTCGGTATAAGTAAAAAATTATTATCTCAAGCAGGTTTTTATGACCGTTATCAAACTAAAGAAGTAATACCTGATTTATTTGAGCCATTTATTAATAAAAATAGAGATATTAATTATGCTTATATGTCAAAAATAAAAAAAAATTTAAGAATGGTTAAGGGTGACGGTGATATGGATAGACCATCAAAATTATTTTAATATGTTCAGAATTTTATTTGAAATAACTTTATGACCATTAAATTTAAAATTTTTATCAATAATATTTTTTAAAGATTTATTATTTTCATTTTCAATTTTACTTTTAATAATCTCCTCAAAATTATTAATTAAATGCGAAACCTTAACAGAGTGTGTTAAATCATAAGTATGTAATTGGTGTATATTCCAGTTAATTTCTGGGTTATCATCACTTAGAAAATAAATTGAGGGTTTTCTCTCCTTTAGTACAGATGATATTGTGTTAAAACCTGGTCTTGCGATTACGAGATCAGAAGTTTTAATATAATCAGTTAATAGTTCATTTTTTGGAATTTTAAATGTGTTTTTATAATTACCAAAAGAACTTGGGTGAAAAAATTTTATTAATCTACTACTTTGATTTTTTTTTAAAATTTTTTTAAAATTATTTTTCATTAATTTATCTCCGCTATCCATAAGCAACACATTGTATTTTTTTTTGAATTTAATATTCGACTTTCGATGTCTTAAATTTGAAACTATAAAAGGGACTTCAAAATGATTTTTATATTTATTTAAAATACTTATTGGTGTTAATGGTGGAAAAAAAAATTTAGAAGATAACTTTAATTGTTTTTCCCAACGATTTATAATATTTTTTGTTGCTAGTCTTGGTAAAAACTGACTAAAAAACCAATCCCAGGTAAAATGACAAATACTAAAAGTTGGTTTTCTTAATTCTCTACCAACTTGAACAGCCTCTGGACTTATATCACTTATAAAAAAATCGTAGTCTCTGTCATTTAAATTTCGATCTATCCATTCATTAGATTTTTTTTTATAATTTAAATAATATTTTTTTGTCCTTAATAAGTCTATGCTACCATTATTTTTGCTATAAAATTTAACCAAATTTTCATCTTCAATAAAATTAAATTCCTTCAAGAATTTTTTTGCTAAACTATTTTTTCTAGATTGTATTGTAATACTTAGATTAGGGATTTTTTTTTTAAGTTCTCTTAAGATTGTAATTTCTCTAATTAAATGTCCCCATCCCATACATGATATAAATACTTTACATTTCATATTTTAAAAACTTATATTTTAAAAAAATCAATTTACAATAAATTAATTATTGTTATTAGTATGTTTAATTTAAATGTCAAAAATTAAAAAAAAAAAATTATTTTTTCACTGTGGTACAATTAATCCAATACTTGCGACTGAATTAGAATTAATTAATTATGCGTTAAAAAATGACGATGAAGTAATACTCATTAATGCAATACATGGCCTAGACTCTACTTATTGGAATCCTTTCTTATTTAAACCGTTCCAAAATTTATGTAGTTCAAAATTTGAGAGATCTATTGAAAAATTGAAAAAAAATAAAAACTTTAAATTAATTTATTTTGAAAATAAAAATCTAAACTTAAATAAAGTGAAAATTCCTAATTTATCTTCAATAAGTAAGCTTAGAAAAATAAAGTTTGATAATGCTTCAATTGGATACGGAATTGCCTCAAGTGTTCAAACTCTACTAAAGGATAATAAACCAAATTTAGAATTAAAACAAAATAAAGTTTTAATTCATAAAAAGTACCTCACATCAATCAAAATATATAAATTTTTAAAAAAAATAATTTTAGATTATCAACCAAATGAAGT
>MDSZ01072530.1_pt1 | contig 22535 bp, 21 predicted proteins | sample 811201 | NCBI WGS metagenome assembly MDSZ01 (sample SAMN05326647, study PRJNA326480) | marine metagenome | isolation source: seawater | place: Indian Ocean: North | collected 2010 | reverse complement strand
CTTGAATACCCCTTTGATCTCCGGGACAAGCCACTACCTTGAATTCGTTTGTTTGCGCGCGGCGCAACCTTCGCTGTCTTTCGGAATTGCTGTATGGTGTGTGTCTTTGAAACCTTGGATATGTTCTTGGAAACGATGATGTCCGCCTGGGGAGAGGCTCTGGGCGCAGAGTATGTAGGTCTCGATGGTCGCAGAATCACCTTTAGAGTGCCCTATGCTCAGCATTTGGTTGGAGATCCTGATTCTGGAGTTATTCACGGAGGGGTTATTACATCAGCTCTCGATAATGCCTCCGGCTGGGCGGTAAGAGCAACTGATCTCTGGCAGGAAGATATGAGTATGGCTACACTTGATCTGCGAATAGATTATATGAGGCCTGCGACCCCCTTCGCTGACCTATTGTTATCAGCAGAATGTACTAAAATGACTAAAACGATAGCATTTATAAGCGGTCTCGCACACCAGGGCGATGAGGCAGACCCAATCGCTACCTCAGTTGCTGCCTTCATGTTGGGCACGCCCAATTCGCCTAGATGAGCGCTAATGGAAATTCTCAAACAACTTCGTGAAGATGGTCGTGCGCATGACATGCAGGCGCTGGTCAATCACATCCCATTTGCTGGTTTTATGGGATTACAGATTGATAGAAAAGGTAACGAAGTAACAACCGTCTTGCCCTTTCAGGAAAAGCTGATCGGGAATCCTAATATTCCTGCCATTCATGGTGGTGTTCTTGGTGCGTTTCTTGAGTTAACGTCAGTAATTCAACTGTTGTCGGATCTGCAATGCGAGCGTTTGCCCAAAACCGTTGATATATCCATCGATTACCTTCGTTCAGCGAAGGCAGTAGAGACCTATGGTCGAGCACTAGTTACGCGTCAGGGGCGACGTGTGGCAAATGTGCGTGCGGAACTCTGGCAGGAAGAAATAAACAAACCAGTAGCTGCCAGTCATGGACAGTTTCTGTTAGCCCCAATATAAGTGATTTATCTAGGAGAAAATTAATGGTTGATGTCTACATTGTTGAAGCGTGTCGAAGCGCTATTGGTAAACGCGGTAAGGGATTGGCGGGAATGAAACCAGCAGATCTTCTGGGGGTTATACAGAAAGCAGCTTTGGATAGAAGTGGCATTGCTCCCGAGTCTATCGATCAAGTTGTTGGCGGCTGCGTCTCTCAGGTAGGAGAGCAAACTTTTAATATAGCCCGGATAGCCTGGCTTTCGCAGGGTCTGCCGCTGGAAGTACCCTCTACGACAGTTGACGCCCAATGTGGTTCTAGCCAGCAGGCAACGACCATGGCCGCAACTATGGTTGGTTCAGGCGTCGAAGACGTCGTCATGAGTTGTGGCCTCGAAATGATGTCAAGAGTTCCACTAGGATCAGCCATGAAAGATGGCAGCCCCATGGGAGAGAACTACGCCAGTCTATATCAGCCGACTAGTCAGTTTATGGGTGCAGCTATGATTGCAGAGGAATACCAGATAACTAGAGCTGACACGGATAATTTTGGACTGGAGAGTCAACAGAAGGCTATCCAGGCATGGGAAGAGGGACGTTTCGACCGTGAAATCGTGCCTGTTGACGCGCCGGTGCTTGATGAAAAGTTTGAGCCTAGTGGAGAAATAAGAACCATAACGAAAGATGAAGGTTTGAGGGAAACCACCTTGGAATCTCTTCAGGGGCTTGATCCGGTGCCGGGGCAAGATCTCCATACCGCGGGCAGTAGTTCTCAGGTTTCAGATGGCGCTGCGGCGGTAATTATGGCCTCGAGAGAGGCATGCGAGCGATTGGGAGCGAAGCCGCGCGCAAAAATTATTGCCACAACACTTGTTGGTGTAGACCCTGTGACTATGTTGAAAGGGCCTATCCCGGCTACTCGTAAAGTGCTTGAGAGAGCAGGTTTGACATTAGATGATATTGATATCTTTGAAGTTAACGAGGCTTTCGCGTCTGTTGTGTTAGCTTGGGAAAAAGATCTTGGTGTAGATCACAGCAAAGTAAATGTTAATGGCGGGGCGATTGCTTTGGGTCACCCGACCGGCAGCACGGGCGCCCGCTTGATAACTACAGCATTACATGAACTGGAGAGGCGAGACGGACGCTACGCGTTGATCGCTATGTGCTGTGGTGGTGGCCTGGGTACAGGTACGATCATCGAACGGCTCTGAGTTGCTAAGGGCGGCATGAGAATTTTTGTGCCGCTTGTTTAACTGATCAGATTTTATCGAAAGCTAGATCTAAATTCGTGGGGCCGTGCAATAATGCGTTCACAGTAAAGGTCGGTGCCTGGGAATTTTCTGATAGGCGAAAATTGTCTATCCGCTCCAAGACAGCCTTAAAGCCAATATTCATTTCTCTCCTGCTGAGCGCTGCGCCCAGGCAGTGATGAACGCCTTTGCCAAAGGCGACCTGATCTTTCAGGTTGTCACGCATTAAATTAAATCTCTCGGGCTCTGGAAACTGATCACCGTCCTGGTTGGCCGAGGCAAATCTGGCAAATAAAATAGCATTCTCTGGAATGGTAATGCCATGCATTTCGATTTCTTGATTTGCTCGCCGGAACATATTTGACGACGGGCTGGAAATTCTTAAAGTTTCTTCAACGAACCTCGAAATCATATCTGCTGATGGATCATCTCGAAGAAGTTCGTATTGGTCGGGGTTTTCTATTAACAGCCATATGCCCTCTGTTAAGGAAGCACTTGTGGTTTCGTTGCCGGCCACCAGTATCTGCGAGATCATGGAAAGACATTCTGCATCATCCAGCGGCTTTTCGCCGTCGATGCTCGCATTCACGAGTTTTGACAGAATGTCATCTTGAGGTTTACTGCGACGTTCGTTCATTCTATCGACGAAATAGTGCTGAAATTCCACCATGTCCTTGGCAGCTTGTAGCAGGCCGTCTCGATCAAGTTGTTGGCTCAGGTTGCCAATAAAGGCATCTGTCCATTTGCGGAATAAAGGAAGGTCCTCAGCCGGTGCACCCAACTGGTTGACGATGACACCGAGTGGTAGTGGCACTCCAAAGTCGGAGAGGAACTCGCACTGACCTTCGTCGATGAATGCGTCGATAAGATCATTTGCGAGTTTTTCAATAAATGGTTCTAGGGATTTCAGGTTGGCGGGTGAAAAAGCACCATCAACGAATTTTCGATACCGACGCTGTAATGGCGGATCTTGAGTAAGCATGGTTGCGACCTGCGGATAACCAGATGCGAGTACTTCTAGTATCTCGGGGTCGTCAGAGGCCGCTAGTGCTCGATTGGCGTTGAGCATTTTGCTCGAGAAAGTCTGGTGATCCATCGCCATTTTCACGACATCTTCATAGCGTGAGATAAAGAATATTCCTGTGTTTGGGTCCTGAAACACGGGCGCTTCCTCACGTAATCGCTTGTTCATACCCCACGGCGATTGAAGGAGCTCGGGGTGCATTGGATTGATCTCGTGAATTGGGCAAGTCTGCGCTCGACTAAGTTCTTCAGACATGAGTCCTCCTTGATTGGCGCGAAGCATAGCATGGAAAACCGTCAAGCGTGATTGGAATCGGCTATACTGCCGCTTTGTGCAAGCGGGCAACAAATAACGGGGGAATAAGATGAAAAATGTTCAGGTGCTTCTCGCCAGGCGTCCGGTAGGGCCCCCAGTAGAGGAAGATTTCCGTACCGAAGAAAGTGAGGTCCCCTTGATTAATGAAGGCGAAGCCCTGCTTCAGAATCAGTTTATTTCGTTGGATGCTGGTTTTCGTAATTGGATGAATGAAGATGCGGGAGATGACGTGCTTCCTGCAATGGCAATAGACGCGCCAGTCATGGGGTTGGTTGCAGCTACAGTTGTAGAATCGAAAAGGCCTGATCTATCTGTCGGTCAGATTATTGTCGGCCGAACAGCCTGGGAGACCTATTCGATCGCTGGTCCGGGTGAGCTAATGACACCGATCCAAGAGAAGTACGGCCTCTCGGCCAATTACTTTTTGGGCGTGATGGGAGATACGGGGCTGTCAGCATATTTCGGTCTTGATCGTGTTGCGTCTCTTCAAGTAGGTGAAACCGTTCTGATATCAGCCGCTGGTGGAGCGGTAGGTAACGCTGCGGGTCAGATCGCGAAAGCAATGGGTGCTGGGCGTGTAGTAGGCTTTGCTGGTAGCGAAGAAAAATGTCGCTGGCTCGAAGATAAAGTTGGCTACGATGCTGCAATTAATTACAAAGCTGGCCATATCGAACGTTCCATCAATGAGGCCTGCCCAGATGGGATTGATGTCTACTTCGATAATGTCGGTGGTGAGCTGCTCGAACCTGTCCTTAATCACATCAATTACCAAGCACGAATACCATTTTGTGGTGCCGTGGCAGATTATGCGGCAGAGCATGGCTCCGGCCCGGCTAATTTGTTTCGGCTCGTTGCGAATTGTGCGCGTCTTGAAGGATTCATGACCCATTATTGGATGGACGATTACGAAACCGTCCGCGATGTTTTGGCGGGGTGGCTTTCAGATGGTTCGCTGGTTAACTTTGAGGCGCGTTACTCTGGTATTGAGTCTTGTGGAAAGGCATATGAGGATTTATTCGCAGGTAATAATTTTGGCAAAGCGATAGTTGTTGTCTGAGGCGGGTTTTGTTTTCAATTGAAAGTTTTCTGGATTAGGGGGAAAGACTTTGAAGCGGTATTCTGAAGGTACCCTTTGGTATGTTGTATTCCTGCTGACGCTTGCCTCTACATTGTCATTTATCGATCGTCAGATACTTAATGTCATGATTGGGCCAATTAAACGAGATCTCGGCGGTCTCAGTGACACAGAGATTTCTCTCATCATTGGATTGGCTTTCTCGACAGTTTATTCGTTAACAACTTTACCTTTGGCACGAATTGCAGACAGGTTCAATCGCCGTAATGTCATAGCTGCGGGTATTTTTAGTTGGAGCCTTATGACGGCCTTGGCAGGGATGGCTAATTCTTTTTGGCAGCTGTTTGTTGCGCGCATGGGAGTTGGGGTTGGAGAAGCTTCTCTTGGACCTGCTACTACCTCTATGTTGGCTGATTATTATGAAGAGCATCGTTTGCCACTTGCATACGGTATTGTTGCGACAGCACCTTTTATCGGTACGGGACTTGCGAGCATTGTCGGAGGTCCATTAATTGATTATCTGGAGGCGCAACCTTTGTTCGTCCTACCAGTGTTTGGTGAGATGTTTTCCTGGCAGACTGTTCTTGTGGTCGTTGGTCTGCCGGGCATTCTTTTAGCGATGGTGATGTTCACTATCCGTGAACCAGCGCGCACCGGGGCCAGTGCTGATAAGACAGAGGGTTACAGTTATTCAGAGCTATGGGCGTTCTGCATGGAACGTCGTAAGTATCTGTCTTACCATTTTGTTGCGTATCTTTGTCTATCCATCCAGGGTTTCGCTTTTCTGACTTGGATTGTCGAATTTTTCGTGAGAATCCACGGCTGGAGCCGCACAGATATTGGCTTGACCTACGGCTCCATTGCCTTTCTCTTTGGTATTCTTGGAAGTGTGTGGGCTGGATTTTATGCTGGCCGCATGCTTGCCCGGGGGCGGGTCGATGCACCTATGAGACTCACTATGTGGGGCACAATAGCGCTCGGACCGTTGGCTGTTTGGATGCCCCTTATCGAAAATGATTGGTTGGCGATTACGATTATCATCCCCATTACATTTTTCATGGCGATGCCGCCTGGCCTATCGAATGCCGCCCTCCAAGCCATCTCACCCAACCGATTGAGGGGCCAGATGATCGCCGTCTACCTGATCTGTGTTAGTTTCTTGTCGTATCTTTTCGCCCCTTTGATTATCGGCTTAATGAATGATTATGTGTTTGGTCGTGAAGATGCGATTGATTTATCGTTATCCTCACTAGCTTTTGTAAATTACCTGATAGCAGCCATCTGTCTTTGGCTTAGTTTGAAACCGCTAGAAGAAGCTGTCTCCCGGGTTACGGAATTTGGAGATTAAGATGCTTGAAGCAAACAGGCGTATAGATGAGTTCCAATCTAAAGCGCCGCTTGAGGAAGTGCTTGAGCCAGAATTACCTATCATTGATGCCCACCACCACCTCTGGGATTTGCGCCCGCTAGGACGTGGTCCAATTTCTCTTTTTCAACAGAAAGTTTATTTTTGTGAAGAGATTATGCGGGATATTAACGAGAGCGGGCACAATATTGTGCAGACTGTCTTTGCGCAGTGTGGTGCGTTTTACCGTGCAGATGGTCCTCCTGAGATGAAGGCCGTTGGAGAGACAGAATTTGTTCATGGTATTGCTGCAATGAGTCGGTCGGGTATTTACGGCGATACCAGGCTGTGTACAGGTATCTTCAGCGCAGCTGATTTGCGGTTGGGTTTAGCGGTTGAACCAGTTCTCGAAGCACATCTGTCTGCCTCAGACTATTTCCGTGGTATTCGGACGGCTTTTCCATCTGATTTAAATGATGAATTTTTAGCTGGTTTTGCTTTGCTGGGCAAACACAATTTGAGTTTCGATAATTGGTCACCTGATTTCAGCCGATTGCCTAGGCTCGCAGAGCTGGCTAGATTAAATTCTGATGTGACTGTTATTGTCAATCACTTAGGTGGTCAGATAAACGTTGACGCGGGTTCTGATGAATTTGCGCGCTGGCAATCTTGCATAGCTGCTGTCGCTGAATGTCCTAATACAGTCATGAAGCTTGGGGGTGCCCAGATGCGAATCGATGATTGGGAACCTTCTTACCACATGAATCAATGCAAAGCTCCGCTTTCCTCGGAAGAATATCTTGAACTGCTATATCCCTACTATGCCTTCTGCATAGATAAGTTTGGTGTAGATCGGTGTATGTTTGAGAGTAACTTCCCTGTTGACCGTGAGTGCATTTCTTATCGTTCGTTATGGAACTTGTTCAAGCGCATTGCAGATAGGGCTGGTGCAAGCGCGGGAGATAAAGATGCTTTGTTCTGCGGTACGGCGGCTCGAGCTTATCGACTGATGAAACCCTGACTTATTGCTGGGATAAGTCTTCGAGATTTTGTTATTGTCCATGATCAACCAATTTGAGATGTAAAGATGAGCGATCTCCTCGAAGACTTTGAAGACGGTGTATTAACTCTGACGATGAACCGACCGGAGGCACGTAATGCTATGTCCGGTAGTATGATGTCGGCACTTCGGGAGGCTGTTTGGCGCGCCGCAGACGACTCCCGGGTCAGATGTCTAGTGCTGACCGGATCGGGCGGTGCGTTCTGTGCCGGTGGTGACGTTAAGGGGTTCGCGTCAGATGCAGGCGGTGCCCGGAAATCTTCTAATGAGGGCCGAAGCTACGAAGCCCAAGTGCAGGGGTTGCGTCAGGGTATGGAGGTCAGTAAACAGCTCCACGTGATGCCGAAACCTACTCTTGCCGTTATTCCCGGGCCCGCAGCGGGAGCTGGTTTGTCTCTGGCACTCGCCTGCGACTTACGATTTTGTCTGGATACAGCGAAAATTACGACAGCGTTTTCGAAAATTGGTGCCTCTGGTGATTACGGTGGGTCCTATTTCCTACCGCAACTTGTAGGGTCGGCTAAAGCACGTGAACTTTACTTTACCGCGGATGTGATATCCGGTCAGGAAGCTTATGAGTTAGGGATCGTGACCAAGGTCGCGGGTGCGGACACGTTTGAGAATGAAGCCAGGGAGTATGCTAAGTACCTGGCAGGTTTACCGACGGTCGCGTTGGGCTATATGAAGAAGAACCTAAATGCAGCACAGAACGCGACACTAAGCGATGTCTTTGATTTAGAGGCTGCGCACATGATGCGCACCTTCATGACCGAAGATCACAAGGCCGCTGCATTAGCCTTCGTCAATAAAGAACAGCCGGTATTTAAGGGAAAGTAGTTTTACGCCGCTTTCCCTATAACCATGTCTGCCAGACGGAGGCGCTGATATTTGCCGTCACCGTAAAGGACCTGATTGTGCATTTGTCGTTTAAAGAAAATATGTACATAGCACTCCCAGGTGAAGCCGATACCGCCATGGAATTGCACAGCCCTGCTTGAAGCGAAAACGGCCATATCGCTGGCCTGTGATTTCGCCATTCTGGCATTGAGCTCCGCAGCGTCGTCATTGCAGTCTATTGAGCAGGCTGCATAGTAGACCAATGATTTCGCTCTATCGACGTCTAGCATGACGTTAACAAGCGGATGCTTAACCGCTTGGAAAAAGCCAAGAGGCCGCTCAAATTGCACCCTCGTTTTAGCGTACTCGACGGTAGTTTGTAATAGCCACTCACCGGCACCAACCATGTCCGCAGATATCAATGTAAGGATAGTTGGCATGGCAGCTTCTAGCGCGCGGTCCCCCTTGCCTGGGGCAGCCAGCTCCACGGCCTCTACTTGGTTAAATTGCAAGTGGGCTTGATCTCGTGTCAGATCGATAATTCCGTCTGGTATTATTTTAAGGCCTTTAGCTGTTGCATTAACGAGATATAGGCCGATACCATTTTTAGCTTTTACGCTGACAATGAACCTGTCGCATTTCATTGCGTCCTGAACAAACCAGGCGGTACCAGACAGTTTGTTATCATTGACTTCAACGTCAGTGTCAGCGGTGTTCCACGAGCCTTCCTCATTGGTGGTTGCCAGGGTCGTCGCTGTGCCTGTCGTAATGTCAGTCAGAGCCGCTTTAGCTGTATCAGTTTCGCAAGCGGTGAGTATGGCTGTCGCGCAATAGGTGCTAATTAATGGCGAAGGGAAGGCGGCTTTGCCTGCTTCCTCGGCGATTGCGACCGCTGCTACCAGAGGCATGCCAATTCCTCCAGCGGACTCGGGCACGCATACAGCCGTCCACCCTAAGTCTACGATCTGTTGCCACAGGCTCCTATCCCAAATAGCCTCTATTGGACGATTAATATTTGAGTCTTGTGCTACCTGCGCATGTATCTTGTCTGGCGTACAGTTGTCAGCGAAGAATTTCCTGGCTGCATCTCGAAGCATGGTCTCGTCTTCGCCGAAGCCAAAATTTTTGGGTTGTTCTGTCATGGCTTAACTCCTTCCTTCAGCTTCACTTAGATTTTGGTAGACCGAGCACTCGTTCACCGAGAATATTGCGTTGGACTTCGTTTGCGCCTGCTGCAATCGTGACGCCGAATGAATTCATATAAGCTAACTTCCATCGGCCTGCGGCAGGTGAATTTTCGTCGTTTACATAGAGCGTACTCTGCGCCCCTTCAACCTCATAGGCGATCTGTTGTAGATCCTGACTTAGCTCGGTTGCTACCAGTTTGAATTGCAGGGGTATACGGGCGGGGTGGTCTGTTAGTGAGGGTATGCCAGAGCGTCGGGCGTTTTGGCTGAACGCTGTCTGTCGAATCAAGATTTTCATGAGGTCATCTCGAATTAGGGGGTCATCGGCTGCGGCCTTACCATTTCGCTTTTGTTGTCGGGCTAGGTCTATAAGTGCTCTAACGCTGCTGGTTTGAGCGCTTTCATCCTCTTCTAAAAGCATGCCACCTGATGCGGGCGTGACCATGGGTCCAGCCCCTCGTTCATGGGCTAGAGTGGTCATGGCGACTTTCCAGCCAGCGCCGACATCATCCAGTCGGTATCGGTCATTAAGCACCACGTTGTCAAACAGTACTTCGTTAAAACCTGTTTCCCCTGTCATTTTGATCAAAGGCTTTACCGTTACTCCTTTGTCGAGGTTGTCCTTGATGGGCACGACAAAGTAAGACAAACCATTGTACTTGTCGTCCTTGCTAGTGCGGCAAAGAAGAATCATCCAGTCAGCGAAATGAGCGAGGGAAGTCCAAACTTTGTGGCCATTGATAACCCAATTATCGCCGTCGCGCTCTGCAAAAGTCTGCTGGTTTGCCAGATCTGATCCAGCTCCGGGTTCGCTAAAGCCCTGGCACCAGATCTGTTCGCCAGACAGTAAGCTCGGCAGAAGTTCGACCTTTACGTCTTCATTGGCGTGGAAAAGGATGGTAGGTGCCGCCATACCCATACCGATAATGTTGGGCAAATAGGGAGTCTTAGCTCGGGACATTTCCTCATTAGCGATACTCTGGAAGTTTTCCTTGCCACTTCCGCCGCAGGGTTCAGGGTAGTCACAGCCGATCAAGCCAGCATCATAAGCTGACTTCTGCCAGCTCTGGAGCCATTCAAGAGCGTCAGGGTCGCTCAGCTCGAGGGCACCTTGTGGCAGACGCATCGGTGGCCGGCCGGGATGGTTTTCCTTTAGCCAGGTTCGACAATAATCTCGAAATTCGGCTTGCTCTGGGTTGTCCACACGGTCTGCATCGGACATATTTGAACTCCTGCTGAAAATTAACTTTTTTCTGCGACTGTTACGTTTGCAACTCGCGCGCACACGCGTTTTTTAACTCAATCCGAAATATAAAGAAAGATTTTGAGTGTCGCTTTAATGTGTAAGTTGACCACAAATGAGTCAATTCCGAGTCGCGAATGCAGTGAATTGCCAAAAAATGGGATATATATATTATATATAGTATATAAATGTTAATAAATGGGATATTAATTTTATTAATGTATTTATATTAAATGTAAATGGGATTAAATGGATAATATCGAAATTATGTAAAATTAAATTAATACTATTATAGTTAACCCATAAAATATATTAGAATAAATTTTATTGAAATTAAAAACCCATATATATAGCGTTAATTGATAAATTTTGGCTGATTTATATCAATAAATTAACAAATCTTATTAAACTGTAAACCGATAGCACACAAGACGGCTGATCGTAGCAAAGTAACCGCTTGCAGAAGATAGATTTGTTGACAAAGACTGATGAGTTAAAAGTCGTAAAGCTAACGAAAAGAAGTTTTGGCAGAGATACTCAAAAATTGAATCTGACGAAGGGACATAGCACTCTTAGAAAGGGAAATATTTACTAAGAGAAGATTATTGATAGTTAAAAGACAATCAAACAAGGCTTGAAACACGGAACAAAAAAATACATAAACACATAGATAGAAAAAAATGAAATAACTAGGCAATGGAGTTGCTGGGTGGAGCTTAAGAAACTCGGATGCGGCATTGAGATAAGGGGAGTGAATATCGCGGGAGGGCTTTCCGATCGTGAAATCGATGGAATCAGGAAGTCCTTCGCTGAGCATGGTCTAATTTTTATAAGAGACCAACAGATATCAGAACAGGATCACATCAATTTTGCCAAACAGTTTGGTGAGATAAACGTGAATCGATTTTTCCAGGCGCATCCTGAGTTTCCTCAGGTGGCCCTCGTTATCAAGGAGCCTGAACAAGAGCAAAACATTGGCGGAGGTTGGCACACGGACCATTCATACGATGAGGTCCCGGCCCTTGGTTCGATACTGGCAGCGAGAGATTTGCCTGAGAGCGGCGGCGATACTTGGTTCGTCAGCATGTATGATGCGATGTCTCAGCTCTCTGATGGTTTGCGAGAATCCCTTAAGAATCTGCGTGCGATCCATTCGGCGCACCACGTTTTCGGCAGCAATGTGAAGGTTGAGGGTGCTTCAGGTGGTCGTATTGGCAATGCCGAATCTGCGGATAGGCTTAGTGATCCAATTCACCCAGTTGTTATTAAGCATCCTCTAAGCGGGCGTGAGGCACTCTATGTAAATCCAGGCTTCACGCTGCATTTTGAGGGCTGGAGCGATAGAGAGTCTCAGCCATTGCTTGAGTTTCTATACAATTGTGCGACCCGCGAGGAAAATATCACACGATTCAATTGGGAACGCGGATCCATTGCTTTTTGGGATAATCGTGCAACGTGGCACTTTGCGCAGAATGACTATCATGGACTCAGGCGTGAGATGCACAGAATAACGATAGAAGGCTGCGAGCTTGAAGCGGCAGGATAAAAGTTGATCTTTTCTTTTATCTGATCGGGCCCAACGCTGACGTGGCGTTAAATGGTTTACGGCATGTCGATTGAATCAATTTACGCAATCATTGTTTTGTTCTAGAGTAGCGCTCCTTAATTTCTGACGATTTCAGGTGGAGCCATGCCGAATTACTTCAACAGCCTTTCTCTTCGACAACAATTAGAACAGCTTGGTAAGTGTGAATTTATGGACCCCGAGGAATTCGCTGATGGGGCTAATTACCTTGCAGGTAAGAAATTAGTTGTCATAGGTTGTGGTTCCCAGGGCCTTAATCAGGGTCTCAATCTGCGTGATAGTGGGCTTGATGTAGCATATGCCCTTCGTCAGTCAGCAATTGATGAACAGAGGGACAGTTGGAAAAATGCAACTGAAAACGGTTTTACCGTGGGTACCTATGAAGAGCTGATTCCTACAGCGGATGTTGTTCTGAACCTGACACCTGATAAGCAGCATACCTCTGTCGTCACGGAAGTAATGCCGTTAATGAAAGAGAACTCCTGCTTGTCATACTCTCACGGATTCAACATTGTTGAAGAAGGTATGGAGGTACGCAGCGATATTACGGTCATCATGGTTGCGCCTAAGTGTCCAGGCACTGAGGTTAGAGAGGAATATAAGCGTGGCTTTGGTGTGCCGACGCTGATAGCAGTTCACGATGACAATGACCCACATGGTGAGGGTCTTGCTATAGCCAAAGCCTACGCGGCGGGCACTGGAGGTCACCGTGCAGGGGTTCTGCTGTCCTCGTTTATTGCCGAGGTAAAGTCAGACCTTATGGGTGAGCAGACAATACTCTGCGGCATGCTGCAAACTGGCTCATTGCTCTGTTTCAATAAGATGGTCGATCAGGGAGTCGATCAGAGCTATGCCTCCAAGCTTATCCAGTATGGCTGGGAAACGGTGACTGAAGCTCTCAAACATGGGGGCATCACAAACATGATGGATCGGCTGTCGAATCCAGCTAAGATCAAGGCCTATGATCTGGCAGAGGAACTGAAAGAGATCATGCGGCCGCTGTATGAGAAGCATATGGATGACATTATGACTGGTGCTTTTTCATCCGGGATGATGGAAGATTGGGCGACTGGTGATAGCAAGTTACTTGGCTGGCGGGCTGAGACTGGTGATACAGCTTTTGAAACAGCAGACAATACAAGCGCTGATATCGGAGAGCAGGAGTACTTTGATCACGGTATTCTTATGGTCGCAATGGTCAAGTCGGGCGTAGAACTGGCCTACGAAGTGATGACTGCTACAGGTATTAAAGAAGAGTCAGCCTACTACGAGTCTCTTCATGAAACGCCTTTAATCGCTAATACGATAGCTCGCAAGAAGCTGTTCGAAATGAACCGGACTATATCGGACACCGCTGAGTATGGTTGTTATTTGTTCAACCATGCCTGTTTTCCTCTACTGCAGAACTTCATGACGAAGGTGGATACTGATGTCATTGGTCGCGGTTTGGGTCTTAACGACAATAGTGTAGATAATCAACGCCTGATTGAGGTGAATGCTGCAATTCGTGCTCATAACGTGGAAGAAATCGGTACAACCCTAAGAGGTTATATGGGTGCGATGAAACGTATCGTGTGATCGAGTTCCGAAACTGCGATATTAAGTTCAGCGAAAGCTTTTCGCTTCAGGCTCTCAATTGGTGTGTAAGTCCAGGGGAAAGCTGGGCGATTCTCGGTGCTAATGGTTCGGGGAAGTCTGCACTTGTCTCTGCTTTGTTAGGACACGGGACTGTTACCCGTGGCAAGCGACGACTTTTGATAAAAGATACCTCAGTAATCTCCCTTGAGGAGCAAGATCGTCTCATCGAACGTGAAAAGCAAAGAGACGATAGTGATATTACTGACAAAATTGCTCCAAGTACGCCTGTTAGCGAAATGCTTGATGAAGTCTGCGTTGATCATCAATTACGCGACAGATTGATTCATGACCTAGGGTTGGTTGGTTTGTTGGGGCGCGGTTTTCGTAATCTCTCTACTGGCGAGTCTCGTAAGGTCCTACTCGCTAGATCTTTGATCGCTGGATCTAGCCTGATCATATTTGATGAGCCATATGAGGGTTTGGATAGAGAAGCTGCTGCCCTTGTTCACGAGACGCTGTCGGGGATGGCGGGGCTCGTTAGTATGATACTTGTTCTAAATCGTATAGATGAGGTACCTAATTTCGTTACCCATATCCTGACCATTAATGAGGGTTTAATCAAAGAGCAGTTATCGTTTAGTGACCGTGCTGAAGTGCATCGGGTTTTATCCCAAATCGGTAGCTTGCGAAAGGGGCCGCGTCAGCTACCTGCTCCTGAGGAGCAAGCTGACCAAAAGATGAATGAGGATGGCTCGCTGGTCCGATTGCTTGATGGCAGAGTAGCCTATAAAGATAAGGTGGTTTTTGAGCAGCTCGATTGGCAAATATTCCCAGGTGAGCATTGGCAGGTACAGGGCCCCAATGGTAGCGGCAAGACATGTCTGCTTGGTCTAATAACCGGTGATCACCCCCAATGTTATGTCAACGATCTTAGCCTCTTTGGTTTTCGACGAGGTACAGGTGAAACGATTTGGGACATTAAACGCCACATTGGTTTTGTCTCTACGGCTTTACACTGGGATTACCGGCTTTCTGTTAGCGTCATGAAAGTCATAATTTCAGGCTTCTATGACTCGATTGGTCTTTACGCAAGAGCCAGCGAAAAGCAACAGGAGATCGCAAGTCAATGGTTGAAACTATTGGGACTTGATAAACGAGCGAACGATTCTTTTGCTGCTTTATCTTACGGGGAACAGCGTGTTTTGCTCATTGCGAGGGCAATGGTCAAGCATCCGGCTCTGTTGCTTCTAGACGAGCCATGTCTTGGTTTAGACGAGGTGAATCGTGCGCTCGTATTATCGCTGATTGATCTAGTCTGTCAGGCTGGCAAAACCACACTTGTCTACGTGAGTCATCATGAGGAAGACAAGATAGATGCGATTGAACGAGTATTAAATCTGAGTTAGGAGGTACGGATATGGCGGTTTTAAAAAATCAGAATGCATTAGTAACCGGTGGTGGCAGCGGCATTGGACTCGCTTGTGCCAAAGCGTTCGCCGCCGATGGAGCCAATGTGCTTATTATGGGGCGTAATGAAGAAAAGCTAGCAGCAGCGAGTGATGCGCTTAGAACTTTAGGCCGAGGAGAGATTCAGGTAGCTGTGGGGGATGTCAGTTCTGATTCGGACGTCAATATGGCGGTAGAAAAAGCCGCGATTGGTGGCGTTCTCGATATAGCGGTCGCTAATGCTGGAACAGGTGGTCTCGGTCCGATCATAGCGACTGAGCCAGAAAGCTGGGATCAGATTATGCAGACGAACCTGAATGGGACTTTTTACACTCTTAAGCACTCAGGAAGATGGATGGCGAAATCAGGGGGCGGTGCAATTTGTGCGATCTCATCGATCGCTGGTGTGCGCACCCACCGATTTATGGGGCCTTACTGTGTCAGTAAAGCTGGTATCGATATGCTGGTTAGGAACACTGCCGACGAGCTCGGCACAGCTAATATTCGCGTCAATAGCGTGTGCCCTGGTCTTGTGGAGACAGAGCTGGCCTCAGGTCTCCTGGAAGCCGTCGAGGTCTACGAAGACTATCTCGACTGCATGCCCATCCGACGACATGGTGAAGTTGATGACATCGCTCGAGCGGTAAGGTTTCTCTGTGGGCCTGAGTCTTCGTGGATCACAGGGATTGTTTTAAGTGTCGATGGTGGGCATCACCTGAGACGTGGCCCGAATGTAGAGTCTTTTTCTCGGATGTTGTTCGGTGATGAGCTAACGGAGGGGCGTCCGGGTTAAGCTGGCTATGCTAATTCAGAGGTTTTGTGTTTTAGGGAAACAAGTGGATAGGCTTCTATAGGCTTGGCACAGGAGGGTTTTGGTTTGGATTAAGCTAGTCGTTTCCAGTATTGCCATGGGTACTCGTCGTCGGTAGCGGCTAAGGGGGGTAAATTATGGCGTTCGAAGTAATGCCGTGAGACGCGTTGAGCTTTGATTAGGAGACCGGTAGCTCGAATTTTTCGTGCCTCATCGAAGACCGCGTTCATCAGGCTTGTGCCAATGCCCTGATATTGGACGAGAGGTAGGACGAATAGGCCGTGGAAAAGGCCGCCAAGGCCATTAGGTAAGGGGTGAGTTGGCTCCGAGTCCCAAGCAGCGATGCCCAGGATTTCTCCATTGAGCTTGGCCACAAGCACGGAAAGGGCAGCCATGTCGTCTTCTCTGTACTGCATGACTGGAACAGCTAATTTTCTGAGCCGGGCAGGTAATGGCCAATTCATTATGGCCGATTTTATGACGAAGTTGATTTGTGGTAGATCGACGGTGGTGGCAGGATGGATTTTAATCACGACAGTTTTTACGTAGCCAGGGTCGAAAGGGATCATGATCTAGCACGATATTTTTTTCGTATTCTGTGGCATGTCTGATCACATCAAAAAAGATAGGTTGTATTACGACGGCGCCTGTCGGCTGTGCTGTTCGGAAATAAACCAACTGAGACGGTTATCAGGCGGGAAGCTAGTTTTTGTGGACGTGCACACTCTCCCTGACAACAGTCCAGATAAAATCGCTCGGTTGGAGCGCTTGCATCTTGAATTGGGTGCGGGTGAGGTCTTAAGTGGCTTAGATGCCAACGTGGCTGCCTGGCAGAATACACCTGTCGGTTTTCTGTTCCGGCCATTACGATGGCCTTTGATCCGTGCGTTGGCCGACAGAATTTACGATTCTTGGGCTTCCAAACGGTTTCGGCGCCTTTACGGTTCGACATAAAAGGGTTAGAGAACACAGATTTACAGCGCGGTTTTGTCTAAGAAAAGCGAGCGGCTGCGCCAATGTGAAGTACGGCAACTATAGCCGTTATACACCATCGCATCCGCCGATAATAAAGAGGTTGCTGACGGAAGGAGCCGAGAGTGAATTCGCCAACAAGTAGTATTGCAAAGAGTAAAGTCATCCCCATCAGGGGAGCAAGAGTGCTATGAAGAAAAAAGAGAAGCTGCATTAAAAAAGCAACGATTATCAGAAAGATGCTCAAAAGCAGGGTAGAAAAGGTAGCGGCGCGGTTGTTTCCAGGCTTCACAAGTGCCGTGGCCCACCATGTGCCGCAGAGAAAAGAAAAGATCACCATAGAGTAGAGCGCAAAAAAAAGTCTAGATTGGCTGGGCTCTGGCCAAAGTAAGGCTGCACCGAAAGGCAAGACACCGAGCGTCGAGAGGGCAACAACCAACTTTTTCCGTGTTAGCTTTTTTGGCACGCAGGACACCAATAGAGTCGCCTCCCGGAGATTTGTGTTCTTCCGATTACTGTCCCACATTCAATGCAAGCTAGGTTGGCACGCCCGAAGACCGCGAATCTACGGGATTCAAAATCGCCGCCCAGCCTCGCTAGTCTTTTTGAGGTGGCCTTGGTTACTGTTACGCCGCGAGTCTGATAGCTACGCTGGCTCACGGTGAGAGTGGCGCGTGCAAGCCTTCGAAGATCTCGGAGGCTGAGGTCGGTAGGTTTTGACTGAGGGAAAAGCTTGGCTTTGAAAAGAATTTCAGAACGCAAGTAATTGCCTATACCCGCAATAAATGCCTGGTCAAGGTAGAGCGAGCCGAGAGAGCGTCGACGAAAGCGTTTGTCTTGCAACCGCTCAACGATGTTAATAACAGATATGCTGGAATCAAGGACATCTGGCCCCAATTTTTTAAGGAACGGATGTTGGTAGAGATGCTCTGTGGGCCAAAGTTCAACGTCGGTGGCGCTATAGAGGAAGGCGCTGTGACGAGTGGTATGCAATCCGACCCGAAGGCTTCGGTTAGTTTTTGGCAACTTGCCGCGCTCAGTAGTCCTCCATACGCCGTAAAGTTGGTTGTGTGAATAAAGAGTTTCGCCGTGTGCAAATTGGGTTAGCAAGGCCTTGCCGTGGCAAGTAACACGTTTCACCCTTTTGCCGATTATGCGAGTTGCTGCTGATTGCATTCCTGGCAAGGTAAATTCGGCATGCTCGATGGTTTGATTGGCGAGGATAGTGTTCAGACGATCTGCCGTGAGCCTTATTTCTGGTCCTTCAGGCATAGTGACACCATTATTTTCGAGTTATACGTCGGTGTACGCGAATAGATTTATTTAGTTGCCAGTCATTGAAGGCGTCTGCTGGTCAAATTGCAATTATGATTCCAACGATTGTCGCAGTGCTGCAAGTGGCTATCGTCCCGGCAATGATCGATTTACCGCCAAGAGCTAGGATCTCTGCACGTCTTTCCGGAACCATTGTAACCAATCCTGTAATCATGATGCCTAGGCTGACGAAGTTAGCGAAACCGCAGAGCGCATAAGTCATTATTACCCTGGTTCTAGCCGATAATTCCTCTACTGGGATCTGGCCGAAGCGGACATAGGCGATGAATTCTGTTAGTACGACCTTTGTGCCCATAAGCTGCCCAGTAATAAGCGCGTCCGCCAAGGGAATGCCCATCATCATAGTCAAAGGAGCCATAATCAGGCCTAGAATCCGCTCTAGGGTAACAGTAGCGCCGGCGATCTCCGGTATGGTACCCAAAATGGCATTGGTCAGATAAACGAGAGCAACGATGACAATAATCATTGCGATGATATTGAGAAACAGCTGCAAACCATTAGTGGTCCCGACGGTAATGGCGTCCATCACGCTGTCAGCGCCTCTATCGATATCTTGATTACCGGTTGTCACGGGGGAGCGGTCAGGCACCAATAGATGTGAGATGTAAACAACGGCAGGCAACGTGATTAGTGAGCATGAAATGAGATGGCCGATTGCATCCGGCACTACGGCCTGAATCATAGCCGCTTCAAGTGCTAGCATGGTTCCAGCTATAGTAGCCATGCCAGCGCACATGACGGCAAAGAGCTCTCCTCGGCTTAGCTTTGCAAGATAGGGCTTGATCATAAGGGGTGACTCAACCATACCCAGGAATGCATTGGCAGAGATAGCTAGACCTAGTGCTCCGCCGATCTCTAAGGTTTTTTCCAGAATGAATGAAAAGCCCCGCATAAGCAGTGGCAGTATTCTGAAATACATTAGAATCGCAGAGAATACGCTGATAACGATTACTAATGGCATAGCCTGGAAAGCTAAGATAAAACCACCGCCGGGTGATGTCTCTTTGAACGGCAACTCGCCCCCGCCAAGATAACCAAAGATAAAAGTTGTCCCTTCTCGCGTCGCAGCTTGGAGTACGGTGATGCCATCGTTAAGTACCACAAATAGTTGCTGTGAAGCGGGTAATGTTAGGAGGGTAATCGCGAATAGAATCTGCAGACCTAGGCTTTTCGCGACGATTGGCAGATGAACATTTTGTCGATTTTCGCTGAATAGCCAGCATAACCCGATCATCAGGCTCAACCCGATAATGCCTTGCGCAATGAGCATGTTTAATATTTCCGGTGGTCAGGCGTGCAAAGTTAACATACTAAAGCGTCGCATTGTTGATCCAATGAGTTTTGCGGTACTGTTGGTAACAATTTGATCAATGAATAAGCAATTTCCGGTGGTGATGTTGTTGGCGATTTTTAAGTACACTAAGGTTAGTGAACCCATTAAGAGGATATGGCATGGCAACTTTTGATATTCCAGGCGACGATGATGCACTGCGGTCAGCATTAGAAGATGTGAACCTGCCTACCCTGCTAATGGTGTTGACTCAATTTGCAGGTGATGATCGCTGGCTTTCTGATCGCTACAAACCAGATCCGATCATGGTTCCTGAAGGCGAACTTTTTCCGGACGACACGGGTAATTACAGTGACGAGGTTGCGTTGGAAATCCGTGATGCTGCTTTGGGGTTAATTCGAACATTACGAGACGAAGGCGCCGAACTACCGCAAGCCCCAAGTAAGGAGCGCATGCAGCAGATGATGGAGTTCTCAACCGCCGAATCTGTTGACGCTGACTTCTGCTCCATGCTTCTTGAGGAAACTCGTTTTGTCGATCGTGATGAAAGTTGGAAAAAACTATTGAGACAGGTAAGCGAGGAAAAGCGCAGGGATTTCCAAGTCATTGTTGTAGGCGCTGGTATGTCGGGTATCTGCACCGGAATTAAACTCAAGGAAGCGGGAATCAGCTTTACAATTCTGGAAAAGAACGATGCAGTAGGGGGTACTTGGTACGAGAATACCTATCCTGACTGTGGTGTGGATACACCGAATCATTTCTACTCCTATTCCTTTGAAAGGAATCCCAATTGGTCCGGATATTTTTCCAAACGCGATGAGCTCCATAGTTACTTCGAACATTGCGTCGATAAATATGGCCTTCGAGAGAATATTAGCCTTAGTTCTGAGGTTAGGAAGATGCGATTACTCTCTGCGACGGGTCGTTGGGAAGTCACTGTAGCGGACAGCAATGGCGATGAAAGCACACTGTCTGCAAATGCTGTTGTCAGTGCGGTTGGCCAGCTGAATCGGCCGGTCGTTCCTGAATTTCCCGGGCTCGATGAATTTGAGGGTGAAGCCTTTCATTCAGCTCGTTGGCGTCATGATGTCTCTCTAGCGGGTAAGCGAGTGGGAGTCATTGGAACGGGTTGTTCTGCGGTACAGCTGGTGCCAAAGACAGCTGATGTCGCTTCGCATTTAACAGTGTTTCAACGAACGCCTCACTGGATTGCCCCTAACAAGGATTACTATCGACCTGTGGAACCTGGTTTGCTTTGGGCCTTGAATCATCTTCCGCTCTATGCCGAATGGCACAGGGCAAGAATGATTTTCAGTTTCATGGACCGCAATTGGGGTGCTGTTCCTGCCGACCCTGACTGGGAGCAACCTGAGACAGCTATGAACCAAGCCAACAACGATTTGAGAGAGGGGCTTGTTTCCTATATCAGTGAACAACTGGGCGACAAGCAGGCCCTGATGGACGTTTGTGTGCCGGACTTCCCTGTATTTGGTAAACGATTGATCGTTGATAACAATTGGTACCAGGCCATGGCGCGGGATGACGTTTCGCCGACTGACTCTTCCATCGTGCGATTTACTTCAACAGGTATAGAAACCGCCGACGGCACGTCGCACGAATTCGACGCCGTTATTTTTGCCACAGGTTTCAATACGAACCGTTTCCTATGGCCGATGGAAGTCGTTGGGACATCGGGTACTAGCCTAGATGCTCGGTGGGGGAATTATCCGCAGGCGTACAAGGGCATTCTGGTGCCGGATTATCCCAATATGTTCTGTCTCTATGGTCCTAACACCAATATCGTTCATGGGGGCAGCATTATTTACAATACTGAATGCCAGGTTAATTACGTGATGCAGTGTCTTTCGCTCATGTTGTCTCGCGATTCTTCAACCCTGGAAATCCCTCAGGCGGCAGCAGATGAGTACAACGAAGAAGTTCAGAGCATCAGTGAAACCCTTGCCTGGGGTCACCCTGGAGTGCAAAGTTGGTATAAAAATTCCGAGGGCAAGGTGGTAAATAATTCGCCGTTCAGCAATTTGGAATATTGGGCAAGGACACACGATGTGGAGCCAAACCGTTATCTGATGCAGTAAGAATGACCGCAAAAAGCAGGTGAGATGATCAATCTTTACTGATAATTTTTGTCAATTTAGGTGGCTTTGTTTCGCCGGGTAAACATTGGGTATGGCTGCTCCTGTCTCCCAAAGTTAGCTTAGTTGTCAGATTACTCTAGATAAAGTTAGCCGAGATGATTCCGGAGGAACTCATTAATGACTTCGGTTTGTTCGGGATCGTCGTCAGTATCCATGTGCCCTCGATTGTTTAGCATCTTGTAAGAGAAATCCTGAGCTACATTTATCATTTTCTCTAGACAGGGCCGTTCAACGTCGTGTTCACCGCAGATACCTAGGATAGGTACTTTGATAGAACGTATCTCTTCTTCTGACAGATTGATGATATTTGGCATCCCCTGAAAGGTTGCTACTAGTGCCTTGAGATTTTTGCCTTTGAGTAATAGATCCGCGATCGCCAAGCTATAGGGGTCTGTTTGGAAGTAGCCTTCGCCGCCGGTTTCCTTTATCCAGGGCCGGAGGCTGCCGTGTTTATTTAGTGCCCTGGCTGCCGCACGATAATTTTCAGCTTCCTTCTCACCCGACCAGCCAGAACCTATAAGAATAAGCGCTTTAACGTTATCTGGATTGCTCACCGCTAGCCTTAAGGCCATCTCAGCACCTGCAGATGCACCGATAATACAAGCTCGTTGGATTCCCAGGTGACGCTGGAGCGCGGCGATGTCATCGACCATCTGCATACCATAATCTGCTGGATTGTCTGGTATAGCGCTGCCACCCTGGCCACGATAATCAATAGCGACTAAACGAAATCGAGCTTTCAGACGTTTTACCGTAGCATTCCAAGAGGAAGCATCGCCAATAATACCGTGCACGAGAATGATGGCTTGTCCTGCACCATCATCTGTATATGTCAGCCATGTACCCGCAGAATTGAATCTGCCATAGCGACCACTGAAAGAACGGTCGCAAACTGCCTTTAACCTTAGCCAGAAAAGTATAACCCTAGTCAAAAGGTACCTGAACAAGTCAGTCCCACCGACCATGTAATGCCTTAGCTTTAGTGAAATCCGGTCCTTCTCGTCCAAATCCTAGAAAGTTGTTGACGCCGACGAGGTCTGCGAAGCTTGGAGGGTTCCGGTCCAGCAT